>VFSW01000291.1_pt1 | contig 70824 bp, 75 predicted proteins | sample 5358111 | NCBI WGS metagenome assembly VFSW01 (sample SAMN11554181, study PRJNA540505) | mine drainage metagenome | isolation source: sediment from site ElyBrook_90M | place: USA: Ely Copper Mine, Vershire, VT | collected 2017
ACCGCGGACATTTTGAAATGTTTATGCCCCAGACATTTTCGATGTTTATGACAATATCGACATAGATGTCTTTCTTACTTTTCGTATGGCTGTTACAGTAACGCGCTCGGAACAGCCTTCGATGATTCCTCGCGATGAGTCGTGTTGATGGCGCATCGAAGCGGCTCGATTCCGGAGATTGCGGGCCGTAAAGTTAGAAGTGTCGGGGCGTGGCGCAGCCTGGTAGCGCACCTGCCTTGGGCGCAGGGGGTCGCTGGTTCGAATCCAGTCGCCCCGACCATCGCGCCAGTAGCTCAGATGGACTAGAGCAGCGGCCTTCTAAGCCGCGGGTCAGGGGTTCGAATCCCTTCTGGCGCGCCACGAGTGGATCGGCGCTGGACTTCGAGGAGTCGGCGCTGTGTGATTTTTTGGATTTGTGCGAAAGTTCGGTTAGAGTTCGATCTCGGTGGTGAGTGTAGCTCAGTTGGTAGAGCACTGGATTGTGGCTCCAGGTGTCGAGGGTTCAATCCCCTTCACTCACCCCACCCATACCTGCTAGGAACATCGGTTCGCGGTGCGCCGTTAGCTCAGTTGGTAGAGCAGCTGACTCTTAATCAGCGGGTCCCCAGTTCGAGTCTGGGACGGCGCACCAGATTCCCCCGTAAACTCCTCAATAATTCCCGACCTCAACCGAGGCCCACCGCGCCATTCAACCCTCTGTCGTGGTTCTCAAACGGACCCTACTACTCGGTTATCTTCCCATGACTCTCTATAGGACCTCGGAGCGTATCTCCCATGATGACCTGTTCCGGTGTGCCGCCATCGTAAGCGTGATGCCATCGACACAGCCCTCGTCGCTGGTCAATCCCCTCCGCGCATCGCGGCGCAATTTGGTGCGAGCGCTTCCGCCGTCATCCGTCACAAAGCCCATATCGCCCCCCCGGTTGGCTCGCGCGCTCAAAAGGCAAGAGGCTGCGGTTGACGCAGCCGTCGAGGCTCACGTCGCAGATGAGAGGATCAGCGCCGACAACCTCGTCGAGCAGCTTCGTGGTCTCTCCGCCGACGCGAATCGTATCGCGGCCAAGGCGGAGAAGTCGAAACAGTACAGCGTTGCGATGAGCGGGGTGCGCGAGATGGCGCGGATCGTCGAACTGGTCGCGAAGTTCACCGGGTAACTCGACGAATCGACGCGCGTGAAAATCCTCTTCGCGCAGCGGCAGGCCGCCGAGGCGACCCAGGCGACTGATCTCAGCCGACTGACGATCGAGGAGCGCATCCAGCTTGAGGCTTTGCTCGCGAAGGCGCGCGGTGCCGATGATGCCGTCGAGGTCGAGCGATCGCAGCCCGTCGAGACTCGACTTCCAGCGCCCGGATTTCAGCCCGCGACCACGACATAACCACTTCAGGTCGCTCAGAGTCGTTCTCTCGCAATGGTTTCGAGCGGAGCTGTTGACCTCACATCCCATGCGCTCAAGGCCGCGAAAAGGTGCACCCGACTCCTGATCCGACCCTCAAAACACTGCTGTGCTGAAGCATGGAGCCGCTCAGCACCCCATTCTCGGCCAAATGGGGGGGTTGTCTTTCGGCGTTCCGATGGCAAATTCCACGAGCAGAACGCAGGCATCGGCGGGTTTTAGGCGGCAGGATCAGCGTCCCGTGTGTCGCATCCGCGCCGATCTATGACCTGTCGGACTAAAGGAATATGCTACCCAAGCAGCCAAATGATAAGCCCGATTGCAGCCGCCGGGATAGCCGCTCCGGCCACAACTGTTAGGTACAGTTCTCTGCGTCGATTGGCGGACAACGACTTTTGATTTGATGCCGCGCCGATGGGTGCGAGAACATTCTGTTCGTCCGCGTTTGCTCGCAAAATTGTCTCGTGGAAGGCACCGGATGAATCGCTGACCTCTTTGTAGTCCACCGGACAGCGTGTTCTAACAAATGGCCGCGCTCAGGGGGATGAATGGTATAGGCAGCGGACTTGACCGCTTTCGCCATACCATCGACCGGGATTGCCACATATCTCACACTCTGGCGTTGCGACCACCCTAGTAAACCTTTGGCGATGATGACGCTGCAATCCGCGAGTTCGAGGCGATGGTGCGGCTCATACAAATCCTGCCAATGCGCGTATCAATTTGTCAACCGTTGGGCGTGTCTTTTTTATTACACTCCAGTCGCTTCAGAATCTAATTGATTGCATGCTCGAAAACGTCGACCGGATCGGCGGCTAAGAAAGTGAGCGCCATCCCAGCGCAAAACAAAATGTCGTCGTGAGTCCTACTGCGCGCGCTCATTGAAACGCCGCCGCGATCCGCGCGGGAGACGCGGAACTGGAGCAACTTTCGCCAGAAGCTTAGCCATTCGCATGACCCTCCATATGACCCATCTACCAACGGATCAGATCTTGTGACCGCAGACGATCGCGGCCGCGTGCGGCCAGGCAAATCTGATACGGGCCGGATTTGACAGTCGAATCGCCTGGGCTTCGGCGCCGTTTTGCGCTTGATGGGAGACTAACTCTCGCCGAATCGTGTGATGGACATGCCGAGGTTATCGCTCCGAGCCCAAAGCGATTTGGCGTGCGGTCATCCGCGCATTGACCAGGCCTTCGTCGAGGCGATAATCCATACGTCAAACAGGGCGGAACGGAAAAAAATGGCAAATCTCGTCGAAGTTTCTGATGTCGGACACACAAGGACTATAACCCTCAACCGGCCCGAAAAGAAAAACGCTCTCAGCGACGCACTGGCGTGGGGCGTGGTCGAGGCGGTCGAGGAGGCGGGCAGGACCGATAGCGTCTGGGTGATCGCAATCACCGGCAGCGGGGATTCATTCTGCTCCGGGCTGGACCTTTCGGGTCCGGAACGCTTTTCGCCCCTTTCAGCCCAGTCAGCTCAACTGGATGACCTCAGCTGGGTTGGCCAGTTCCTGCTCTCGATGCGCAAACGATGCGACAAGCCGGTTGTCGGCGGTATCAACGGAGTCGCGGTGGGCGCGGGCCTCGGGCTGGCGATGGCCACCGACGTGCGCCTCGTCAGTCGGAGCGCCAGGCTGATGGCCGGCTACACCCGCATCGGTGGTTCCCCCGACGGCGGCCTGACCATTACCCTGCCGCAGGCGATGGGCTACGAGCCGGCTATGCGTTTCATGATGGAGAACCGTACCGTCGGCGGCGAGGAAGCCGTGGCGTTGGGCATGGCCGGCGAGGTGGTAGACGACGATAAGTTCCACGCAAGGCTAGCATCCTATTGTGAGTCCCTCTGTCAGTGGTCGCCGATCACTTTGCGTCTGCTCAAGCGCGGTATGGTTAGATCACTGGAGAGCACCGATTTGGAACAGCAGTTACGCTACGAGTTGTCCAATATCCGGATTGCCTTCTCCAGCGAGGACGCCAAAGAGGCCCGCACGGCGTTCTTCGAGAAGCGCAAGCCGGTGTTCAAGGGCCGGTGAAGTTACTGGTAACTACGGGATTCTCGTCTCGTCAGCTTCACTCGATAAATAGTCAAGTCGCTTAAGGGGATAACATGAGGGTCAGTATCGGGATTGGCGGCGCGGCGTCGGGGCGCAAGCGCGACTTCGAAGAACAAGTCGACTTTGTCGTCGAAGCGGAAAAGCTCGGAGTGGATGTGGTCTGGACCGCCGAGGCATGGGGGCAGGACGCGATCTCGCCGCTCGCCTATCTCGCGGCGCGCACCAGCCGGATCCGGCTCGGCACCGGCATCATGCAGATCAGCGCGCGTGCGCCGGTGATGACCGCGATGACGGCGCTGACGATGGCCGCCATCAGCAACGATCGCTTCATCCTGGGCCTCGGCACCAGCGGTCCGCAGGTCGTCGAAGGATTGCATGGCCGGCCGTTCAAGGCGCCGCTCACCCGGCTGAAGGAAACCGTGGCGATCATCAAACTCGCGTTTGCGGGCGAAAAAATCGAATACCACGGTAAGTATCACGAACTGCCCCTGCCGGGAGGACAGGGCAAGGCGCTGCGGTTGTCACAACCCGGCAACACTAGCATTCCGATCTATCTAGCCACGCTCGGACCACATGCGTTGGAATACACCGGCGCCGCGGCCGATGGATGGCTCGGCACCTCGTTTACACCAGAACACGGCTCCGCTCACCTCGATTATCTGCGCCGAGGCGCGGAAGGGGCCGGGCGCAGCCTGGCCGACATCGACGTTCAGGTCGGCGGCACCGTTGCCTTCGGTGACGACCTCGATGCGCTCGTGGAGCCGTTGAGGCCGGCGATGGCCTTTACCCTGGGCGCGATGGGCTCGGCGACAACCAACTTTTATAACGAGGCGTTCAAACGGGGCGGATGGGACGCGGCCGCGCGCGAAGTGCAACGTCTCTGGATTGAGGGAAAGCGTCCCGAAGCCATTGCCAAGGTGCCGCCACAGATGGTGATCGAGGCAAATCTGCTGGGCGACACCGAGATGGTCCGTAACCGCATTCGTGCTTACAACAATGCGGGCGTGACGACCCTACGCGTCAACCCCGAGGGACGCGACCTCAGGGAGAAGCTTAAGACTCTCAGCCGTGTGATGGACCTGGTGCGCGAGGGTTGACGCAGGCAGCGGCTAGAAATCGAACACCCGGCGCATCGCCAGCAGGATGGTGGCCGAACGTTTTTTTGCTTCGGTAGAAGCTGCGAGGGCGGAGGTTTCGGTCCGAGCCGCAGTCGCAAGACTGGTTTCGGCCGAACGGCGTCCCGCCACCTCCGCTATTGAGGAGCCGGCCTCGGGTCGTGCGCGAAAGAGCTTCGCGAATGCATCGTGACTGATTTCCCATACGTCCAAATCGGTCGTCGCGCGAACGGTAGCGTTACGCCTCGCGCCGGTGAGCAATGCGATCTCACCGATAAAGTTCTCCGTCGCTGACTCGTCGAGGTCGCGAATGTGCTTGGGCGGTTCGCCTCCCTTACCTTGCGCGAAAACCTCGACTTTCCCCTTGCGCAGGATGTAGAACCTGTCGCCTTCGTCACCCTCGTGCATCAGGACCTCGCCCTTGCCGAATTGGCGCGACTTGATTGCCGATGCCAGCAACGCCAGCTCATCGTCCGACAAGGCGTTAAGGAGATAGACGCGGCGCAGTTCCCCGATGATCGCCCGCGAGTTCTGCGGCTCGGCCATCTCGCCATGCCCATTCGATTCGGCCGGAATCCGACGGGCCTCGGGAGTGGAAACGATCCCGTCGCGGCGCAATGCGTACCAGAGACTGCGCGTGATGGCCGCGCGAATTCGCTCGTCCGAGGAGTAGTTGGCGATCCAGAACCGGATTCGATAGCGATTGACCGCTCCGTGGTACTCCCACAAATCGATTTCGCTGCGGACCACTTCGGGGAGGCCGCGAAGCATGTCGCCGACCGTCTGCTCAACGCGATCCGGCGCAATCTCGCGATCGATTTCCACATAAACTTCATCCGCCACCATCACGCCGCCCGAGGAATAGTTGATCACCGCCTCCCTCGCGAGCACGGCGTTGGGAATCTGCACGTGCTCGTTGTTACGGGTGATGATCCAGGTCGCGCGCCATCCGGTGCCGACCACGCGGCCGCTATGGTCCCCCAGGCGCACCCAATCGCCGGATACAAACGGACGGTGGGACTGGAGCAGTAATCCGCCGAAGAAATTTCCCTGCCGCATCCATCCGGCGACCAGCGTTCCAAGTGCGGGAACCGCGAGCAATACGCGCGGATCGATTCCCAGCATAAAGCGCATTACTGCGAGGCCGATTATTCCGTATGAGGAGGTGAGAACGATCTCAGCGACGATGGTCGAAGGGTCGGCTTTGCGCTTGTAGCGCAGGATCAAAAACGTTTCGACCAGCAGGCGTATAGCCCCAAACGAAATCAGCAATAGCGCGATCGCACGGCCCCAATGAGCCCAACTTCGCCACTCCTGCGCCTGCGGGATCATCATGTCGATAATGAGGCCCACGGCCAGCATGATGAATCCAGGAGCCTTGTAGAGGCGCTGCTGGCGTCGGAGCGCGATCGCGAACAAGGCCGCGATCAGGGCCAGCGATCCCTCCATCCAGAAATGCTTTTCGACGATCGCGAGATAGGGTTCGAGGAGGAGTTGGAGTGGCGGCGGCGTCATTGGACCAGGATCGCCTCCAGCTGCGAACGGCCCGGGACGAATAATGAGATTGCGAACGATTTGACCAAGGTCCGCTAACACTTAACCATTCCGAATAGCCTTTTCGCGCGCGGGATTCCAGTTGCTGAAGTAGTGCGTGACTTCTGTGCAGGTTTCTGGATACCCGAACAGCCGAGCCAATCGTGCTCAAGAAGCCCACGGATGCTACGCTTGGCGGCGTCAGTTATTTCAGCTGAAAAATTGCGATGCTGTTCGGATGGACTTGATCGAGGACGGCGTGGACGGTGTCTTTAGCCTCGCCGTCAAGGACCGCGAAGTCAACCTTGAGGCACGGAAGCGCTTCCGCCTTCCCCTCGGTGTTGGAGAGAATCCGGCCGCGCGAAATGGCTCTCCGTGGGTTTTGATTCTCGGATAGATCAAAGGCCAGGATGCCGAGCTTTTCGGCGCATTGGTAAAAACTCTTGAGATCGGTGCGCCGAACGACAGCTTCGATTCTTTTCATACGATGCGGCTCCCCTGGCCGGCTGAGCTACTAGAAGGGCACGAACCATGCCCGCCAAAAACTCAGCAAAGTATAGAGGTTTTCGATCGCCTCAGCGATGCGGTCCTGCATCCTGCAAACAGAAACCACTGCACTTCGAAAAGACGCTTCGGGCTAGCTCGATCGCCGCCTGTCTGAAGTCGTAGATTAGACTATTCGTCATTTACTTGAAGACATTCTTATGGTATCTGTCGATTTGCTTCGGTACTGTTCGTATTCCCGACGAGCCGCGCTGTGGCGAAGGTGGCGCGGCCATACTCTCCAGATTCAAAAGTTTTGTGTACCAGAAGGGAGGGCTTGGCTCTCGGCGAGAGCTGCAAGCCGCGCTAAGGGTCGAAATTGCTCGCCGGGGGTGAGAACTGCTGATCTCGAAGTTTGGCGGCGTCGCACAAATTTAACGTTCTTGATCGTTATTAGGAGGCCATGTTTTGAAGAGCCCAAAGAGTGTCAGTAGAAGATCTCGCTGGATGGCGATGCTGATGGCAGGCGGACTTTTGTTCGCTGCCCCGGCCTTCGCGGAAGTAAAGCCGGGGGACACGATTAACCCCGATAATGCTGCGAAAATTAAAGATCTCGTGTCGCCCGGCGTTCTCTACAAAGTGGGGCGGGGCATGTCGATGAAGATCGTACCTTCGCAACGCATCGACTGGCCACCGCCGTTCAAGGATGCGACCGAAAAATATTCCGAGCAAGTTCGCCTGAGCAACGATTTTCGCGGGCTGGTCGGATATGTCGCGGGGCAACCGTTTCCGCTGATCGATCCGAACGACCCCCACGTCGGTACCAAGATCATGTGGAACAACGTATTCCGTCCGATTACATCAGATGACTATGATCTCCGGTTTTTCGATTGCGACACGGCTCACGGTGCCCACGGCGCCCAACACAGCCAGGTCGACTACTTCCAGGTCGGTCACTACATGGGATACGACCTGGTCGGCCGGACCGAAGTCGAGCCGCTGCCGGTCGATCCGGACTTCAAGGTAACCGGCCGGTTGTGGGTATTCGGACTGTATCCGCTGCTCGCTCCGCAAGAGATCCACGGAACTGGTTTCATTCGGTGGCGCTACGCCGATCCCAATCGTGGCGACGATGACTGGTCGCTTAGCGGTGGGGCGCGACGCGTGCGCCGTCTCAACGAATCAATCATGAGCGATCAAACCGGTGCGCAGGAGTGGAACCCCGATCATTACTCGGGCTTCAACGCGAAGACGGAATTCTACAACTACAAGTTCCTTGGCGAGAAGAACATGCTCGCCTGTGCACATGCGGCTCACTCGCCGGAAGTGCGATGCGAGACTGACGGTGGTACCAGTGCATGTCCCGAGGACTGGGAGATGCGCCATATGTACATCGTAGAAGCCACCCCGCGGACCACCCTCGGGAAGGCGGTCGGGGTTCTGGATTCCAAGACCGTCATATACATGGATAGCGAAATGTGGTTCGAGCCGTACATCGACGAATACGATCGTCAGGGCCGGCTCTGGGTTAACCACATCTGGTGGACCGCATATCGCGATCGGCCGGTTCCCGATGCGAAGATTGCCATCTATCCCTTCAAGCGTGCATTCGAAGTCGGCGCGGTTTCGACCGACGTGCAATCCGGCCTCGCCACGATGTGCTACTTGCCCGGGATGGAAACTCCTGAGCGTGAGTGCTGGTACATCAACATGGGCGCGGTGGACCGTTCCAACTTCACGACCGACGCGATGGTTCGCGCGGCGAACTTCTAGTCGTTCTTTCTGACGATGGTGCGCCTCGCTTACCGGGGCGCACCATCCACTCCTCAATGCGCTACTGACGGTGCGGGCGTTGCTTCCGGGACCAGACGCGCGACCATTGGATGGTCCTCATAGCGGATGAGCTTGTCCATGAAGTACTTGTCGGCCATCGCGGCTGCGACTTTATCCTTCATGTCCGGCATCTCTTCGAGCTTCACCTTGTCAAACTCCTGATCTCCGACCTTCAGCTTCACGTAGGGGCTGGTGGTGCTTCTTTGAACTCGCCCATATGAGCGGCTGCCCATCCGAATGAAAGGTTGGTCATCGATCACGACGATCCATAGCTTCGACCAATGTTCTCCCACATCGGGTTCAGTGGTCATTATTTGGATGACGCTCGCGTCGCGAAATGCGGCCGGATCCCATCCAGGCACCGCAGTATCGGCTGCGTGCGCGGCAGTGACTAGTGCGAGGAGCATTGCGGCACCGACAAGCGCGACTTCGGCGATGCGAATCCTCATAAAGTTCCTCCCAAGTTTACGAACGCAGCACGACGACGCCGTCGCGGATCGCACGGCCACCATCGGCGGCGAGCAATTCGAAGGAAACGTACTCGCCGTCCTCACGCCGCTCGCGAGACCTGACTTCGAGGGTCAATTCGTTGGGCATGAAAACCATCGCGCCGAAGCGACACGAGATGCGCGCGATGCGCTCGGGATCCCCTGTCGTCTCGCTTTCGATGATCCTCGATATGCTCATCGCCAGCGTCGCCACACCCATCAGGAGCGGGGCTCGCAGACCCGAGCGGTTGGCGGGCCCTGTATCAGTATGAAAACTCACCTGGTTGTCGGCCCGCGCGCATGCCGTATAGACAATCGCCGCGGTCGCCGCGATCGGGATGTGGAAACTCGCCCGAATTGCACCGTCGGTCGGCGCGCATGATGGAGGCTTTCCGAGCGGCGGGCGTTCCGGCCCGGTCATATCAACGTCGCGCCATAGCCGTCCCCAATTGATCGTCGAGACCGGCGCGCCATTGGCGTCTCTGATCTCGTAGTTGGTGAGTAGATAGGTTCCGGCACGCCGCCGCTCCAGCGCAGTCACCGTCGGGGTCACAATCAGCTTTTCGGGCGGCTTGATCGACCGATGGCAAATCATGTCCTGCGTAACGTGCACACTCCGGATCGATTCTTCGGGAGTCAGACCCGCGGCGAGGAACATCGGTTCCATCTGCCATCGCGCGCGCGTCGCGAGACAGACCGGAAACACTGGATTGCGCGACGATTTGGCCTGTTACCATCGAGTCGAGGTAGCGAAGGTTCGTATCGCCGATGCCAGCCGTATACGCCATCGTCCAGAATGGATCGACCTCATATTCGAACGGCCCGAGCGTCTTTCCCACGATGCGCGAGTCACAAGGCATGGTCGGATAATCCATCCTGGCTGCCGATCCCGCAACGCATAATCCGCGCTGCGTTGCTGGAACGAAAGGCTACAGCGCGTCAGGGCGGTGGCTCCGTACGAACCATCGAACATGCGGATACTCTCGATTACATCATGATTTAGTCAGCACATCATTGGCATGATTCGCGCTTTAGATCTCAAATCTATACGCAAGGAGGTGGATGTATTATGCCACTTCATGCCTGGTCGGCGGCGACTGAGCTCGCAAAACTCGATCGCGATTTCGAAGATGTCCTCAACCATTTCATGAGTCCCGACTGGGGCGTCGCAAAACCATACACCAGGGCGCATCACCCTCCCGCGATTGAATCCTTCATCGATACTGATCGGCTCATCGTGCGGGCCGACCTTCCGGGGGTCGAACCCAAGGACGTCGAAATCAGGGTCGATGGCAACATCCTGACCATCAGTGGTTCGCGCAGCGCCGCTTCCGAGGAGTGCGAGCACGACTTCGTTCATCGGGAAATTCGCTATGGCGATTTTGAGCGTGCGATCTCGATCCCAAAAGGTGTACAACGAGGAGATATCAGCGCGGCCTATCGCAACGGGGTTCTCCAACTGACGATTCCTCTCAAGGGGGTGGAGATCAGGAAGGTTCCGGTGCAGATGGCGAGTCGCGCGAAGTAAGCAGAGAGGCGCCGATGAAGACTTTCGTGATGAACGCGATCGACCGTGTCGGATTCATGGACAAACCCGTTCCAAAGCCCGGACCAGCCGATGCGATCATCAAAACCACGATGGCCTTGGTCTGCACCTCGGATTCGCACACCGTCCATGGCGCTATCGGACCGCGCGAAAACTTAACGCTCGGACACGAAGCGGTTGGAATCGTGCACCTGGTCGGACCGGAAGTGCGCAAGCTCAAACCGGGCGACCGCGTCGTCTGCGGTGCGATCACTCCCGATTGGGGCGATCCGTTTTCGCAAGCGGGGCATTCCTCACAATCGGGCGGTGCACTCGGCGGATGGAAATTCGCGAACATCAAGGATGGTGTCTTCGCGGAGTATTTCCACGTCAACGCGGCCGACGCGAATCTCGCGAAGATTCCCGCCGGCGTTTCCGACGATCTGGCGGTCTATTGCGCCGACATGCTTTCGACCGGCCTCGTCGGCGCCGAGGCCGCGAACATTCCGATCGGCGGCAGCGCCGCGATCTTCGCACTCGGGCCGGTGGGACTGATGGCGGTCGCGGGGGCGAGGCTACGAGGCGCGGGAAAAATCATCGCGGTTGATCCGGCGCCGAAGCGGCGTGAGTTGGCGAAATTCTATGGCGCCGATGTCACCCTCGACCCGTCGCGCGAGGATGCCGTCGCGCGCATCCTCGAAATGACCGGCGGCTTCGGCGTCGACTCAGCCATCGAAGCACTCGGTGGTGACGAGACTTTCCAACACGCGGTCGCTTCGACTCGCCCCGGCGGGACGATTTCCAACGTCGGCTATCATGGCAAAGGCGAGTTCGTTCATCTGCCCCGTCTCGGGTGGGGCGTCGGGATGGCCGAAAAAACCATCACCACCTCGCTCTGTCCGGGCGGCAGCCTGCGGATGGAGCGGATGCTTCAACTGCTCGAGTCGAAGCGCATCGATCCTTCTCTGATGACGACGCATCGCTTCAAATTCAGCGAGCTCGATAAAGCCTTCGAGGTGATGGACAAGAAGCTCGACGGCATCATCAAGCCGCTGATCATCTTCTAAATTGTTTTGAGGGATAATTTGATCTAGCGGCCACGAATGAGCGCGTTCAACGAATTCGGCAGTGCGCTGTGAAACTCCATCGGCACGTCGGAGATTGGATGCGGAAACTTCAGCTCACCTGAATGCAGCGCCAGGCGGCGCGCCGGATCGGTCATCGCGCCATACTTGCGATCGCCGACAATCGGATGCCCAATCGCTGCGAGTTGAACGCGAATCTGATGTTTGCGGCCAGTTTCGAGTGTCACCTCCAGCAGCGAGCGCTCACCGACAGTCTTCGTCACTCGATAGTGCGTGATCGCGAGGTCACCGCCCTTCTCGATGCGATGCACCTTGAACGATTTGCTCTCCATTAGATGGTCGCGAAGGGTTCCGCTCGGATGCGAGGGCGTCCCCTCGACGATCGCGAGGTAGCGCTTGGTCACGTCTTTCCAATTGCGTTGCAGGACTGACTGCACAGCCTCGCTCCTCGCGAACACCATCAGACCGGAAGTCTCGCGATCGAGCCGATGCACGATAAAAATTTGCTGGCGCGGCGATTTCGCGACCACCTTCAGATGATCGTTGAGTATCCGATGCGCGGTTTTTTCTTTCTCGCGCTCTGAGCCCATCGAGAGCAGGCCTTCCGGTTTATCGATCACAACGATTGCATCGTCGACGTGCGCGATGCGGATGCCGACGCGCTCCAGCGACCGCTCATCGATTTGTCGACCTGCGCTAATCACGACGATGTCGCCCGGCACCAACCGCGTATCATGACGCACGCGGGTCTTGCCGCGCACCGCGACAGTTTGGAATTTCAGCAGATCCTTGGCCTGCTTGCGCGACAGACCGATCGGCAAACCGAGCAGGAACGGCAACAGCTCACATTCGGCGGTGGCCGGGAACTCGCGGGCGGGCGTCATTTTCTGCGATGCGCGAGCAACAACCGGCACGCGGTGGTCATGTTCTTATAGACCTGCGCGGTGGGCATGCGATCGTTCACCCATAGCAAGAGATTCGCATACCAAACCTGCCCGAGAATCTCGCGGATGCCGACTCGATCGGCGGGCGCCATCGCGCGCAACTCGTAGTCAACCACTCGCGCCATCACCGCGATCATTTCGGCGCGAGGCTTGTCCGCGCCCGGATCCGTCACCAGCAGCGACTTCAACAATGCGCTCGCGAGTTTCGGCTCCCGCTCCAGCGCGCGGGTGGCGCGGCGAATGAAATTCATAATGCGCGCCGCATTGTTCTCGCCGCGTAGCGGACGGCGGCTCATATGGGTCTCGATCTCGTGCGACCAATCCGCCCAGGTATGCGCGAGAAGCAGCTCCTTCGACGCGAAATATCGATACAGCGTTCCGAGCGCGACATCGGCGCGCGTCGCAACGTCGCGCATTTGGACCGCGTCGTAGCCGCCGCGCGAGGCGAGGTCGATCGCCGCCGCGATGATGCGATTGCGGCGCGCGAGTTGGCGCGCATTCAGCGACGCATCGAGAATCGCACTCGACCCATCCGGCGCATCTGGTTTTGCTTGCGCGGCTGCCTTCATCGTTTCGGAGTGAGGCGCACAGGGAGATGCTTGATGCCGTTGACGAAGTTGGAGCGCAGCCGCCGCACCTCGCCGATGCGTTCCACCGAAGCAACGCGCCGCACCAGCTCATCGAACATGATGTTCATCTCCATGCGCGCCAGGTTCGCGCCAAGGCAGAAGTGTGGGCCGCCGCCACCGAAGGCGACATGCTCGTTGGGCGTGCGCGTGATGTCGAATGAGAACGGGTTCTCGAAAATGCTTTCATCACGATTAGCCGAGATATACCAGATGCCGATTTTGTCGCCGGCTTTGATTTTCTGCCCGCGCACTTCCGTGTCGCGTGTCACGTTACGCCGGAAATACATCACCGGCGACGCCCAGCGCAAAATCTCTTCGGTGGCCGACGGCACCAGCGCGGGATTTTCCCGCAGCATCCGGTATTGATCGGGATGGTCGATGAGCGCATTTATCCCGTGCGACAGCGCATTGCGAGTAGTCTCGTTACCGGCCACCGCGAGGAGCAGGAAGAACACGTTGAAGTCCATTTCGGAGAGCTGGTCGCCGTTGATGTCGGCGTTGAGCAGCGCGGTGACAATATCGTCGCGCGGTTCGGTGCGGCGCCGTTTCGCGAGTTCGTTGGAATAGTTGTACATCTCGAAAGCTGCCGAGATCGCGACCTCGCGGCTGACCGCATATTCAGGATCGTCTCCGCCGATGAGGCGATTGCTCCATTCGAACAGTTTGTGACGATCCTCGAACGGAACCCCGAGCATCTGCGCGATCACCTGCAGTGGCAGCTCGGATGCGATGTCGGCCACAAAATCGCACTCACGTTTTTCCAGCGCGCGATCAACGATCTCCGTCACCATCACGCGTATCGGCGCGTGTAGCGTGTTGATCATGCGGGGTGTGAAACCGCGATTGACCAGCGCGCGATAGCGGGTGTGATCCGGCGCATCCATGGTCAGCATCATGCGGCCCTGCGCGGTAAGGTCTTGCGCGGCCACGGCATCTTCCATCGCGACGACCCCTCCACGCGCCTGTTCCGATGAAAAAGTCTGGCCGTCCCGGTTGATAGCGACCACGTCATCGTAGCGGGTAACGACCCAGAAGCCCGGTCCCCCGTTCGGCTCGGGATGTTTGTAGACCGGCGCATGCTGCCGCAGGTAGGTGAACCATTCGTGGGGCACGTCTTCGACGAAACCATCGGGGTTGAGGAGATTGATCTCGGAAAGATCCATCGCCGCTCTCCTTGAAAACTAGAATCGGTTCTACTCTGTAGATTTCCAATCGCACAAGTCAATCTTTGCCGTGGCGTCTCGAATCAGAACATCGCCAAAGGCAAAGGCAAAGGCAAAAGGCAAAAGGCAAAAGGCAAAGGAAAGCCCTGTAACATTTTGCGCCGGTCGGTGAATCACTGATTCGATCCACCAGCCGAATATTCTGAAGGCAAGAAAATCCATCTGTATCAAAAGTGAGAAGTTTCGCGTGGTTCTTCATATGGGTGTTACCACCGATACGAAGACGCCAGTCCGGCTCGATTCGCTCCATCGCCGCATCGATGATGTTTATGCTCGCCGCGTTATCGTGCGAGGTTGGCTTTGGCGCAATGCTCTATTTTGCCGGTTCATGCGTACGACGGGCTTCCATGACGTCAGCAGCGGGAACAGTAACTTCAACGGTGTGACTGGATTCAGCGCGGGACCGGGGTTCGACCTCGCTTTCGCTTAGTGGCGTCGGAGTTAGCGCGAGCAGGGCAGGTCCACAGGCGCGGCCCAACACCAAGACACTCCTGCCGCGCCTAAGCCGGAACGGAACCGGCGACCTGAGAATGTCTTTAGGGTTATGATTTAGCTGACGGATCGGCGCAAGCCGAAGGAGCGCCATCCGACGGCTGCGCCGGCGATAACGATTGCTACTAACCATGCGCGCCACGATGGGGCTGCGATTGAGAGCAACCGTGCGAATGGCGGAACACTGGTAAAGAGGATCGGCGTAGCGCCGATCAGAAGGATCGTGGTCCAGGTTCGCGCATCGCGCGGCAGCGAAGAAATCCGCCATCGCCGGTCACCCGCAAGTTCCGCGAATGTCAGCAGGAGGCTGCCGAATACCGCGGTCACCATTGCAACCGCCCGCGCGCAGGGCTCCCCATTCGGCAGGTACACGAAATAGATTGCGACTGCCCCGACTGCGAGTAGCGCGCCACTGATGGCGGAGCGAGACGCCGCGTGAAGCGGAATGATCGAACGGCTCGGATCCAGGGGAGGGCGCGCCATCACGTCCTCGCCCAGGTCGCGTCCCTCGAACACCAGCGCCGAGACCGGATGCACGATCAGCTCTAGCCACACCACGTTGAGTGGAGTGAGCAGAATCGGCAGATCGAAGAGCGGCGGCGTGAATGCCATCGCGACCAACATCACCTTGAATCCGATCAGGTAGCGGAACGCCTGTTGGATGTTGCCGAAGATGAGCCGCCCCTCGCGAATGGTTGCGACCAGCGCGGCGAAGTCATCGTCCAGTAAGATCAGCGCGGCCGCCGCGCGCGCGACTTCGGTGGCGCGGCGGCCCATGCTGACACCGATGTTCGCACGTCGCAGCGCAGGAGCATCATTGATGCCGTCGCCCGTCATCGCAACGATTTCGCCAGACCTGATCAGCGCATCGACGATGGCAAGCTTCTGCGCCGGGGTGACCCTCGCGAAAATGCTTTTCGTGCGCGCGAGTTCGCTCAGTTGAGCTGCATCGACGGATTCCAACTCGGCGCCGGTGATGATGCCGCTGTCGTTCTCATGCGCCAGGCCGGTCGCGTCGGCGATCGCATGCGCCGTGAGCGCATGGTCTCCGGTGATCAGTTTGAGCGTGATGCCGGCGCGCTGACATTCGGCGACCGCAGCAGGGACGCCCTTCCGAACCGGATCGCGAAAGCCGAGCAGGCCGTAGAGTTTGAGGTCGCGCTCATCGTGCGAACGCGTGCCGATAAAACCGGAAGGAGTGCTGGCGCGCCCGGCGACCGCGAGGACGCGCATGCCCCTTGAGGCGAAATCGGCATTGGCGGAGACGGCGCGCGCTCGCGCAGCCGCATCGATCACGCAATGCTCGAGGATGCCCTCGAGGGCGCCTTTCGCGACGATAGTTGAACGATCTCCATCGGCTGCAGTCCACACATGCGACATATGCTTGCCGCGCGGATCGAAATCGTAGTCGAACACCAGATCCCAATCGCGGTGAACCTGCTCGACGTCGACCTGATGCTCGACGCAGTGACGTACGATGACGGCCTCCATCGAATCGCGCGCTTCCGGTTCGCAGGCCAGCACCGAGGCGACGAGGAGATCGTTCTCACTGACGTCGTTCGCGAGCGGCAGATGCTCGGCGAGTTCATATGAACCGGCCGTGAGCGTGCCGGTCTTGTCGAGACAGATGACGGTGGTTGAGCCGAGTGTCTCAACCGCCGAAATTCTCCGCGCGAGGACGCCCCGACGCGCGAGTCGAAACGCGCCGACGCTCAGAAACAGCGTCAGGACAAGGAGAAACTCCTCGCCGACCGAAGCCATCGCCAGCGTGATCGCATAGAGAAATGCGCGCGACGGCGGAGCGCCGCGATACAGTTGCAGCGCAAAGACTGCGACCGACAACGCGACGCCGGCTGTGGCGGTCCATCGGACGATGGTGGCAACCCGGCGCTGCAAGGGCGTCCGATCCGATTCCGCCTCGGCTACCAGGGCGGCGATCTTGCCGTACTGCGACGAGGCTCCGGTGGCGGTGACGCGCGCGACGCCATGCCCTGCGAGTACGCGCGAACCCGCGAAGATGCGCGTCCCATCCATGGGCATCTCGATGGCACCAGTCGCATGTTTGTTTTGCGGTTCCGACTCGCCAGTGAGTTGCGACTCATCGGTCGCGAGGTTCGATGCGCTGAGGACGACGGCATCCGCATGCACGAAGTCGCCTTCTCCGACAATGAGTAGATCGTCGGGCACGATATCTTCCGCCGAAGCCGCTTGTTCGTGACCATCGCGAATGACGCGAGCCTTCGCGTCGACGTTCGCAGCTAGCTTTTTCAGCGCGCCGCGGGAGCGAGCCTCCAGGAGCACATCGATGCCGAGGACCGGGATCAACGCGCCGAGGAGCACTGCGCCTTCGAGCCGCTGGCCCATCGCGAGGTAAGTCGCACCGGCCGCAGCGAGCATGATCGCCATCGGATCGGCGAGCATCGATATGAGTTCGAAGAACCGCTGACCACGGCGCGCCGTCACGGCGCGGTTAGGACCGAACGTCGCGAGTCTGCGCCGCACTTCGTCGGTCGTCAGGCCACGAAGAGTTTGCGGAGCAAGTGTCATGAGGGCATGCGAGGAGTTGCTGATTTAGTTGGTCAGCTTTTGCGTGGCCAAGGCGCATTTGGCGCGCTTGACCATCGCGCCGCCGTCGCCAAACGTCACGCCCTTTTCGAGGACTGGCGTGCAGGCGCGCACCTTCACGGGCAGCTTGCGCCGAAGCAGCGCAGTGGTGTTGGTGTATCCGCACTCGATCGGTAGCCGCGATCGCTCATGGGGAGCCCCCAGGTCTGGATGACCTCGTCCTTCGTGGCGCGTTCGTCATCGTACTTCAACGACGCCTGCTCTTCGAGCGGTCCTTCGAAGCTCGTCGTCGACGAAAGCGTGCCGGGATTCTTCAAATAATCGACATTCCAACTATTCGGCGTGGGCGGCTTTCTGCTCGACGGAAAAAATGGGCGGACAATGCGACCTGCGCATTTGCTGCGACACCGTCGAAAGTCATCAGCAGGCATGCGACGCTGATGACCGGCACAAGCATAAAACGTTCACTTCCATGACGTTCTCCTCCGCTGACGCCGAACGATACATCGTCGGCAGTGCTTGCCTCGCAAGGATACAGCATCGAGGACCTAAGCGACCTTCGAACTCACATTTAAGCAAGAACTGCTGCACGACGACGCTGGCATGATTTCAGCATTCGTTCCGAGCGGTATCCTACAAATGGACTTCAACTACACACCCGAACAGCGCGAGTTTCGCAGTCATCTGCGCGGATGGCTGGAGAAAACCGCCGCTGAGATCTTCGGCGCCAACGGCGATCGAGGCCGTGATTCGTTGGAGACGCGATTTTTCGGGCGCGATGACAATCATTGGTCACAGGCGCTCGATTATCATCGTCGCCTGTTGCGCGCGGGATATCTCGCGCTGCATTGGCCGATCGAATGGGGCGGCGCATCGGCGGGCCTGGTCGAGCAATCGATTTATCAAGATGAAGCCCTGCGCTTGGGCCTGCCGCTCTATGGCGCCAATCAGTTCGCGATCGATCGCATTGGCCCGACGCTGATTCTGCTCGGCACCGAGGCACAAAAGAAACGCTTCCTGCCACAAATGCTCACCGCCAACGAGATCTGGTGCCAAGGTTACTCGGAGCCGAATGCGGGATCGGATCTCGCCAACGTGCAGACGCGCGCGGTGCTGGAAGGCGACTCCTTCATCGTCAACGGCGAGAAGGTCTGGACCAGCCTCGCGCATCGAGCTGATTGGCAGGTGCTGCTGGTCCGAACCGATACGCAGGCGCCGAAGCATAAGGGTATCTCGTATCTGCTGGTGGACATGAAAAGCCCGGGCATCACCATAAGACCGTTGCGCGAGATGACCGGCGAATCGAAATTCAACGAAGTTTTCTATGACAACGTTCGCGTGCCGAAGGAGAACCTCGTCGGGGAATTGAACGACGGATGGCGCGTTTCGATTGCAACTCTGATGTATCAACGGCTGTCGGCCGGCACCCGTCACCCGGTCGAGCGCACCATCAATGAGCTCATCGAACTCGCCAAGGAAATCGAATTCCAGGGAATGCCGGCGAATCGGAATCCGTATGTGCGGCAGACACTCGCGCGCTTCTACGCCGAGGGACAATGCATCAAGCTCGGCCGCTACCGCGCGATGACCTCACATCTGCGCGGCAAGACACCTGGGCCCGAGAGCTCCTTCGGAAAAATGGCGGCGAGCGATCTTAATTTGCGTGTCACGATGTTCGCCAACGAGTTGCTCGGATCGATGGCAATAGTTGATGACGGATCGGATTCGGCGGCCGGCATCTGGATGGAACGGCTGCTGGGCGCACGAGAACTTACCATCGCGGGAGGAGCAAACGAGATTCAGCACAACATCATCGGAGAGCGTGTGCTGGGTCTGCAGAAAAGCTGAAAGGTCACATGGCAGAACACGTCCATCACAAGATCCTTGTAATAGGCGGCGGGACCGCCGGTCTTACCGTCGCGGCGCGCTTGAAGCGCGCGGGCGAGACCGGCGTCGCGATCATCGAGCCGTCGGAGAGGCACTTCTATCAGCCGCTCTGGACGCTGGTCGGCGCCGGATGCGTTCGGAAGGAATCGACGATGCGCAACGAGGCGAACTACATCGCCGCCGGCGTGACCTGGATCAAAGACTCGGCGAATGAGATTTCCCCGGATACGAAGACCGTTACGACCCACTCGGGCGCGCACATCTCTTATGACTTCCTCATTGTCGCGCCGGGACTCGAACTGGATTGGGATGCGATTCCTGGCCTGCGCGAAGCGGTCGGCAATGGCACCGTCTCGACCAACTATACCTATGACAATTCGACTCGGACGTGGGATCTGATTCGCAACTTCAAAGGCGGGACCGCCTTGTTCCATATGCCGGGGACGCCGATCAAATGCCCAGGCGCTCCGCAGAAAATCATGTATCTTGCGGCGGATTATTTTCGCCGTCACAAAATTTCCGCGAACGTGATTTATGGCTCAGCGATTGGGACCATCTATGGAGTCAAGGAGTACGCTGCCGTCCTGAACCAAGTCGTTGAGCGCTACGGCATCGACACGCGCTTCAATCACGACCTCGTCGAGGTGCGAGGCGACAAGAAGGAAGCGGTCTTCGTGCTCAAGACTGATCCCGAGAAACGTCGCGTCACCATCCCGTATGACATTCTGCACGTCGCGCCGCCACAGCGCGCGCCCGAGTTCATCCGCAAGAGCACGCTGCCGCCGCGGGAGCAGCCGGGGCTCGGATGGGTTGAGGTGGATCAATACACGCTGCAGCACAAACGCTATGCGAACATTTTCGCGCTCGGCGATGTGGCGAACACGCCGAACGCGAAAACTGGCGCGGCGGCTATCAAGCAGGCGCCAGTCCTGGTGAACAACCTTATGTCGGTGATGCGCGGGAAAATCCCGGGCGCGCTATATGAAGGATACGTCGCGTGCCCGATCACGACCGCATACGGCAAGCTGCTGCTATGCGAGTTCGACTACACCGGCAAGCCGACACCGACGCTGCCCTTCGGCAACACCATCGCCGAGCGCTACGACACCTGGCTGTTGAAGCGATATGGATTGCCGTGGCTGTACTGGAACGTGATGCTGCGCGGGCGCGATGTTCCGTTCCTCGGCGCGCGCACCATCCACGAAGCGCAGACGACTGCCAAAGCCGAGCAAGCGATTTTGGCGAAGTAACTGCTCACTCAGCGTCGAGGCCCTCGATCAGCGGCAAACCGAATGCGCTCTTGCCAAGGAACTCGAGGCTCTCGTCGCTATCGAAGGGATGATAGAGGCCGGCCCGTACATCGCGGAATAATCGTTCGAGCGGCAGCCGCTTGAAATACGATGAGCCGCCTACCGCGCGCAGCGCGAGGTCGACCACCTTCACCGAATTCTCGATCGCGATCATGCGAGCGGCGACCGCCCGGCGTGACCAGCTCTGCGGATGATCGCTATCGACCTCAGCCGCGGCTCTGTACATTACCGCGCGGGCACCTTCGATGAGCATGTCCATCTCGCCGACCTTGTTGTAGACGCTCGGCAGATGACTCATTGGATGCTTCAGCGGAAAGCGCTTACGATCCTTCATGAAGTCGACGGTGAAGTTCCGCGCTGCTGCGGCGATGCCGATATAAGGGGCGCCGATCGTGAACGGCGCCTTGGCGAAAACCTTGGTGACGCGCCCGCTTCGCGAGAGCGGCCGCGTCAGCACAATTGACGATTCCGGAATGAACGCGTCCTTGAATTCCGAACTGCGCGAAGCGGTCGAGCGCATGCCCATCACGTTCCAGTCGTCCTTGAATGCGAAACCGGGAGTATGGCGCGCGTCGATGAAGCAGGTAAGGATCTGCGCGCCTTCCGGCGCGTCCTCCCACGTTGCCTCGAAGAAAAATAAATCCGCCGCGATGCTCTGGGTGCCGAAAATCTTACGCCCATTGATGGTCCATCCACCCTCGGCGCGGCGCGCAGTCGTGCGAGGACGCAGATTAATCACCGCATTGTCGGGCTCCGAGCCCGAGCCCGCGACGATCAGCCGCTCGCTCGCGATGCGTCGCAGTTTCTCTTCGACATGCGCCAGCTTGAACTTGCGATGCAAATCGGTCAGCAGGCCGAGCGTGTTGAAGTGCATGTTGATGGCGAGCGCGGTCGCACCGCATCCTTGCGCCAGACGCTCCTGCGCCTTGATCCGTTCCAGCAGCGTCGCGCCCAGGCCGCCCAGCTTTTCGGGAATGATGAGGACGGTGTAGCCGGTCTCTTTGAGGCGCGCGTAGTTCTCATGCGGAAACGACGCGTCCTCATCGTGCTGCGCGGCGCGCGTGGCGAAGTCATCAGCCAGTGAAGCGGCGAGATCGATGAAGCGTTGCTCGCGCTCGGTATTAAGCTGATTCATCGCGCTTCTCCTAATTCAGCGGATTCAGATCCATGCATCGTGGCCGGCCCGATAGTTCATGATGTTCTGGGCGGGATCGCGATTGACCAGCGGGCGCATATAGAGCGGATGCTTCATGCTGCGGACCTCGTGCTCGACGGTAAACAGCGGCGCGCTGGTTTCAGGATCGACAATGTCCCTGAATCGATACTGATGTTGATCGCTTTCCTCGAAAACCAACCCCTTCTCCTTGAGTTGCCGATGAGGTCCGGAGAAATCGGCGACATAGACTTGGATATGATGACCGTCGTAATTGGGAAGCGGAGCGTCGGTTTCGCGGAAGCGTAAAGTCTGCGCGACGCCGACCGGGACATTCGCAAACGGTCCCGCGATATCTTTGTCCATCGCGGCCGCGGTGCCCATCACGCGCCGATAGAAACGCGCAATGCTTCCTGCAGTACCCGGAGGCACGTCGAACTCGACGTAGGAGATGCCCAACGTAACCGGACCGAGGTACGGATTGGGCGCATAGCAACGGATGCGATTGCCCCATGGGCACCGAGTGTCGACATACAGATCGTGCTCGGTGAAGTCGAAGCAGGTGCCTTCGAGGCGCTTGCGCAGGCGCGCCAGCCGATTCAGCAGCGCATCGCGATCGGGAACTATGATGCCGACATGGCCGCGCACCACCTGCGGTTTGTTGGTGGGCAGATGGAACTGGCTGCGCCCGATGTTGATCCACATGTTGTTGATGCTGGTCATCATGTATGGGTCCCGGGTGAGTCCCAGCCCGACGACATAAAAGAGCGTCGCGAGCTGCTGATCGGGAACCGTCACGTTGACGTGTTCGAGTGCAACGATGTTGCTGAGGTCCTCGGTCGCGCGATCGTACTTGCCGTCCATATAAGCCTCCATTCGCGTCCGGCGCCGCCCAAGTCGCGGGAGCCTATGCGATATGCGGGATTTACCACGAAATGGGGCAAGTCGAGAAATGCGCAAGAACGCCCTCCAGTCCACCGAATACGGCTTGCGCGTTTCGCCCGACCGCCTTTCTTGCTCGGGACGGGATGCGGTCAACTTGGCCGCTTGCTGTTGACTATTGCGAGATGACCATCGCCGCGGTTTGCGACAAGGTGAGGTTCACTTTGGAAACCAGACCGGTCAGCGGCTTGAAGGTGTAACCTACGGTCACAGTCACCACGCTTCCAGGATTGTTGTTAGGTGCCCAGGTCGTGTTGACCGTAAGCAGCGTGGTGTCCATAACTCCATCCACCATTCCGGTTACGTAAGTCTTGATACTGGAAGAGGTAGCGACCTGAGTTGCCGTCGATCCGTGAACGATCGCATAGCGAGCGGCTTGCTGAGCGCTATAGCCGACGAAGTCATAATCGTAGAGCGCCATCGCAAAATTCATGATGCCGAAAAAAAGAGTCAGGCATGGAATCGCGATGAGCGCGAACTCCGCCATCGATGTTCCGCGCTGCGCGCGGCGACGGCGCGAAGTCATTGAGCCACCCGCATTATCGCTTGGCTGGTCAAGGTGGTGGTCGTAGGAATTCCCGGCCAGTTCAGGATCGGGGCGTAGGTCGCGCTAGTCGCCACCTTGACATACATGAGGCGGTGACTGGAGGCACAATCGGTTGAGAGGCATGTCGAAGCGCCACCATCGGAGCATTGGCAATAATAGCTTCCGGTCGCAATCATTGCCGTAAGATTGGGAGCGTCGGCCTTCGCGGCGTTTTGCATTCCCGTGGTGTCGCTGACTGTAGTCAGACTCTGCGCGCCATACTGCACTCCAGCGCGAGCCGCACTCGATAGCGCCACCGCCAGCAGGCAAATGCGGCCCGCTTCGACGACGACCAACAGCAGGACGATCAGCAGAGGCACGCTGAATGCCAACTCAACCGCGGCTTGACCGCGAGTGGCCGTCCGCTCATAGCGATGAGATCGAATCATCATGATTCATTCGGAAAGGACTGTCCCTTTGATAGGTGAGCCATTCGCCAGCGAGTTGTAGTTATTCTTCAGATTGCTGTTGCCGTTGGCGATCCACCTGTCCGCGACGATGATGCTGTAGCCGTCGGTGCTGCTGTTGCCGTTGTAGGTAAGCGTCGTGGTCGGGAAGTAAAGCGCACCATCGATGGTGGAACCGGAATTGCCATTGATGATGCTTACGGCGGAGCCCGCGGGGACGGCGCGATCCTGATAGAACAAAATGCCCGAAAGCGTTCCTGATGTCGGCGCGCTGAGATTCAAGACCACATTGCCGTTGAGGACGATCCCTCTATAGCCGCCCGTGCCGGTCGTGTTGTAGAAGGTCACTCCGGTACCGATCATGGTTGCGTTTCCATTGACACTGATTCCGCCGCCCGCGATGACGTAGGTCCCGGCATTGAACTTGAGATAGAAGTTCCCATTGAACGACATGCCGCCGCAATAAACTCCGGGACTCATAACGTATGGGCTCCCGGATGACCCATAGTTACCGTTGCGCGAGAAGGAATTATAACTACATGCGCCATAACTCGGGGCTTGCACGTATGCGAGCGGATCGGAAGCCGCGATGATTCCCTTCTTCGGTGTCGGCGCCCAGGTGACGTTGCCGTTGGAGGAGTACCCTCCAACCACGCCGATGGTCGACGCGGTTACCGAAACGTTGCCGTTGACCGAAAGACCACTGGAACTGCTGGAATCCACCAGCAGGCCGCACCCGCTCTGGATGCTGACGTTACCGTTGAGATTCATCGCACCGGATGCCGATGGGTCGAGCACATAGATGCAGTTGGGTCCGTTGCCTATGCTGGAGACAGCCCGCGCTGACAGATTGATGGTCGTCAACCCCAAGACCCGCAGAAAGAATGTGGGTTCGGGTCGTGTAACGATCGCTTCGATGTAGCCGGACTTGCCGGCGTTGGGACCGCTTAGCGGCGGATTGTTGATGGCCACCGTGATCCCGTTCTGTCCGTTGGTGAATCCATTACTGGCGGCATCGGCCTTGCCGGCCGCCACGCTATCGCCGTAGCTGAGTTCCTGCGCGGCGGCGAGTGCGGCGCTATCCGCGGCGATCTGCAACCGCTGCTTTTGTGCCTGCAGAGAACCGACATCGGCAACCAATCCGATGAGGCCCATGATGGTCACGATCGCGAGGCATATGAGGATCATGACCTGACCGCGTTTCGTAGTGAATGCGAACGATGCCCTGAATTGAAATTTTGCTGGAATCTTTTGCATGGTAGGCCGATGGCTCCATGCAGATCAGCATCGCTTGTGCCATCGCATCGCTATGCGCCGTGGTCCGAAGTGATGAGATTGATGTGCCGGATTGAAGCGATGTGTTCGCGGATGGGACACCCGGCGCGATTACCCAAAAAGAAACCGGCCAGGATCGCTCCCGGCCGGTTTGTCATTCGGATGTTGTCTTCGAGTTATGCGCGATTAGCCAGCGGACCGCGCAGCAATTGGCCCGGCAGCGCGCCGGTGTGCTCGTTGTTCTTCAGCAATACCTGCCCATTGACAATAGTGGTCTTGAGGCCGGTCGCTTTCTGCTTCAGGCGGCGTGCGCCGGCGGGAAGATCATGATCGAGCGTTGGCAGCATCGGCGCGATCTTCTCCGGATCGAACACGATAACGTCCGCCGCCATTCCGGTGCGCAGAAGTCCACGGTTCTGGAGTCCCCAGTTCGAGGCCGGCACGAAGGTCAGCATGCGAATCGCCTCTTCCAGCGAAAACTCATGCTTGTCGCGCACCCAGTGGCTGAGCACGTGGGTCTGCAGCGAGGAATCCATGATCTGCGAAACGTGCGCGCCGGAATCCGAGAAGGTCACGACCGAGCGCGGATGACGCATCATCTCGAGCACGTGATCCTGGTTCTCGTTGGCGAGCGGCTGCAGGAAGAACTGATGCAGGTTCTTCGCGAGCGCCAACTCGATGAAGCAATCGACCGGGTCCTTGGCAGCCTCGTCCGCAATGTCCTGCACCGAGCGCCACGGCGGCGTCGCCTTGTCCATCACATATAGATACTTGAAGTTGCATCCGCGCGGCTCGGCGCCGACCGCCTCACGATTGCGCGGATCGTTCTCCTTCGTCGCCTGCACCATCGCGCGACGGATTTCGGGATCGCGCAGCTTGGCTTCCTGCTCGGCGAGCGAAAGCTTTCGGACGTCACGCCATACCGGCATGCGATCGAAGGGCGTCACGGTCTCGAATGACATCACCAGGTTCAGCGAGCGGCTATGCACCTGGATGAACATCTTGCCGCCGGCCTGCGACGACTCGTCGGCGAGCTTGAAAAATGGACGCCAGTAGTCGGGCGCACGACGCGAGCTGAACATGCCAAAGGTGACCGGCACGCCGGTGTCGACCGCCAGACCCTTCAACCGGCCGAGGTAATCATTGATGCGCTCGGGATCGAAGCCGGTATCTTCGCCGGCGATTTCGAACACGCCAGCGCCTTCCTCGCCCATCACGCCGACGATTTGCCGAACTTCATCCCAGTTCGCGAGGCGGCTGGCTACCGGCTTTCCGTCAGGCGTCTGATGGTTGCGCGTGCGTGACGTGGTGAAGCCGATAGCGCCGGCGCGAACTGCCGCGCGCATCTCACGCTTCATCGCGGAGAGGTCTTCGGAGTTAGCTTCGCTGTCGAATGCGCGCTCACCCATGACATAGGTGCGCAGCGCGGAATGCCCCATGTACGCGGCATAGTTGATGCCCTTGGGCGTGCGCTCAACCGCATCGAGGTACTGCGGGAAGGTTTCCCAGCTCCACTTGATGCCGGCCTCCATCGCTTCGGGCGCGATGTCTTCGGCGCGCTCCAAGTTGCGCATCACCAGCAGCTTGTCTTTTTCGGCGCACGGCGCGAGTGAGAATCCGCAGTTGCCCATCACCACCGAGGTGATGCCGTGCCAGCATGAGCAGGTGCCGATGGGATCCCAGAAGACCTGCGCATCCATGTGCGTGTGCGCATCGATGATGCCGGGCGACACGATGTGGCCGTCGGCATCGATGGTTTCGCGCGCGTTCTCGTGCAGCCTGCCTACCGCGGCGATCTTTCCGTTCGCGATGCCCACGTCGGCACGAAAGCGCGGCATCCCCGAACCGTCGACGATTGTCCCGTTGCGAATGATTATGTCGTACATGGATCCTCCGTGCCCTTAGCGCGTCGAGGCGAAGTGGCGATGCGGCGTCGCGTGGGCTTAATGGTTAACCGATCGGTATGTTGGGTCCCTTTAGTCCTTTATTCCACGAATGACATTAGCCGACAAGCTTTCGAGTGTCAGCCCTTGCTAATGAATCTATGTGTCCTTCCGGTCATTTTTGATTGTGCGAGGATGTTCGTACTATCCGGGGCCCCTCAAGATTGCATTCTGACTCGCCGCTGCAGGCAGGACGGTCACCTGTCGATTCCGTGGTCGAAAGCGATATCTATGAGCGTTGCGGCCTCACGTCATGGCGACGCACAATGAGCGTCGATGAATCCTCAAATCCACATTTGCACCCTCGAGGAAGGATAGATGGGCGAAGTCGTCGCCGCGATTTTCACCACTCATGTGCCGCGTCTGATGATCACGGACCTCGTGGCGCGCAAAGCCTACATGGGCAAGAACATCACCACGTTCTACGACGCGATGCCGCAGCTCGAGCGCGAGCGCCTGCACGACCTCGAATTCGACACCTTCGTGCTCATCGATACGCATTGGTTCACCACGCTGGAATACATCCTCAACGCGCACGAGCGGCTCGCGGGAGTTTACACCTCGGAAGAATTGCCGCAGATGCTGCATGACCTCGAGTACGCCTATCGAGGCGATCCGGAACTCGCGAACGCGATCGCGCACAGCGCGCAGTCGCGAAAGATGCGCGCTGTCCCATCGGCGGCGCGAAATCTCCCGCTCCATTATCCCACGCTCAACGTGATGTATTATTTCAATCCCGACCAACGCCGCCGCGTGCTCTCGATAAGCGTGTGTCAGACCGCGTCGGTGGAGAATGATCTCACCTTCGGAGCCGCGCTCGGCGATGCAATTCGCGCATCCAATCGACGGGTGGTGATCGTTGCGTCAGGTGGCATGTCGCATCGATTTTGGGATTACGATCGTGTCCTCGAACACTCATCGGCGGATCCAGCGGACATCAGCTCGACGGCCAACCGCCTTTACGATGAAAAAATCATGGAATGGTTCCGCGCTGGCCGCCATGACGAGATCATCGAGTCGGCAAATGATTTCCGCACGCACTGCTCGCCCGAGGGACGCTTCTCGCACTACCTGGTGATGGCGGGTGCGATGGGCGCCGAAAAGTGGGATTGGCGCGGCGAGCAATTCGGCCGCTACGAAGCGGCCATCGGCACCGGCCAATCGATTTTCTATTTCGGGCCAAATCGTTAGTCGCTTTACAAGAGAGGGCGCTCCGAGTAGCACCTAATTAGGTGCTGTTCCAATGAAGGCCAGAGTAAATATTAGCAAAGACATTCAATCGCTCACAAATTTCCGGCGCCAGTCAGGGAAATTTCTCAAGCAACTGAAAAAGAGCAAACGCCCGATCGTTCTGACCGTTAATGGTCAGGCCGAAGCGGTCGTGCAGGATGCCGAAGCGTATCAGCGTCTGCTCGACATCGCCGCGAGAGCCGACGTTTACGAAGCGCTCCGGCAAAGCGAAGACGACATCGCCAATGGACGAACTCGGCCCGCGCGCGAGTTCTTCGAAGAATTCCGCCGCCGCCATGGCATACCGCGTTGAATTGACGCGGCGCGCAGAGACGGAGCTGCAGGCTCTCTACGATCGCATCTCCGCTGAAGATTCAGCAGCCTGCGAGAATTGGTTCAACGGCCTCGAAGAGGCCATTTTCTCTTTGGAGCTGTTGCCTCACCGCTGCCCAGTGGCGGTGGAAAGTAAAATCTGGGGTCGTACTCTCCGTCATCTGACTTATGGCGCGAACCATAGTGCGTATCGCGTGATTTATGAAATCGGCGAGGTGCGTCAATTGGTTTGGATTCGAACCGTCAGGCACGGCGCGATGGACGAATTCAATCCGTGAAGCTGACCCACCAGTCTGCCGGTCCTGCATCGGTGCTTCCGGCGCTTTTCAAAAGAAGCTATCAATCACATCAGGCACGACGGGAGCGACTACATTGAAACTCACACACGGAATAATCGCGATGCTGGTGACGCCGTTCACCGCGGACTATCGGCTCAATGAACCCGCGCTGCGCGACGAAGTAAAATGGGCCATCGCGAATGGCGCGACCGGCGTCGTCGCCGCTCCCAGCATCGGCGAGTTTCTCCATATGGATGAGGCGGAGCGCACTCGCGTCTTCGAAATCGTCCGCGAGGAGGCTGGGCGCAAGCCCGATGTCTGCGCGGTCGCGATGACCTCGGGCGCAACCACCCTCGAGACGCTCAAGTACTCGCGCGTCGCGGGCAAGATGGGTTACGACGCGCAGCAGGTCATCCCGCCGTACTACTGGCGATGCGGCGAGCTTGAAGTCGAGCGCCACTTTCGGATGGTCGCCGAGGCGGGCGACTTGCCGGTCGTCATTTACCACAATCCCGCGCTCAGCAAGTTCAACATCTCACCGAAGTTCGCGGGCAAGCTCGCGACGATTCCCGGCGTGGTCGCATTCAAGGAAGTGCTCACCGATTTGCAGCATCTCGAGGCGCTCTACGACGAAGTCGCGGGTCGCGCCGACATCTTCAACACGTTTCGCGCGCTGCTGGCGGGTCTGATGCTGGGCGCCGCGGGTGGGTTCATCAACATTTTCGCGGTGCCTGCTGCGGTCGCGCTGATGAAGTCGTTCAAGGCATGCGATCTAGCGCGCGCCGAGGAAATTCAGCGCCGCCTCAATCGATGCTTCCCTCGCGGCGGCGAGGAGACTCTCGGTCATCTCGGGACCACCAAGGTAACCGCATCGGTCGTAACCGGCATTGATATGGGACCGGCGCGGCCACCCTACACGGCGCCCGAAGACGCGGCGGATCGGCTGCTGAAGCGCCTGCCCGCGTTGATGGAGATCATTTGAAGCGATCTCATCACATCGCGGCACTCCTCATCGGATGGTTCCTGATGGTGTCGCCGCTCACCAAGGAGTGGCCATGGCATCCGGTGGCGGGCGCGCCGCTGGAGCATTATTACAACAAGCACGACGTACCGTTCACATCGAAGCAGGATTGTGAGATCGACAAGCAGCGCGTCATCCTGCACGCGCGGAATTCCTCCGCGTTGAACGACACCTACTTTCTCGGCGTGTACTACTGGATGATGCTGCAATGCGTCTCCGCCGACGATCCACGCTTGAAGGAGAAATGACGTGGGCGCGCGCTCGGGCAGCAACTATCTCTCCTCGCTAAAAAAGCTGAATGCCGAAGTGTGGCTCGGCGGCGAGCGCGTCGGCGAGGTCACCTCGCATCCGGCGTTTCGCAACTGCGCGCGCTCGGTCGCCTCGCTGTATGACATGCAGTTGGAGCGCCCCGAGCAAATGACCTATCGCACCGATGACGGCGGGCGCTCCGGATTGTCATTTATCCAGCCAAAAAGTATCGACGAGGTCCGCAAGCGCTCGCGCATGATGGCGGCGTGGGCCAACTTCAGCGGCGGGATGCTCGGGCGCACGCCCGATTACCTTAATGCGAGTATCGCCGCGATGGCGGCGGCGCGCGATTTTTTCGCCGCGAGCGATCCGCGCTTCGGCGACAACATCGCAAACTACTACCTCGAGGCGCGCAAGCATGACTGGTGCGCCACCCATACGCTGGTGAATCCTCGCGCAAGCCGCGCGCAGGGATGGGCCGGTCACGCCGATGAGGAACTCGCGCTGCGGCTCATCGAGAAGACCGACGCAGGCATCATCGTCAAAGGCGCGAGGATGCTGGCCACGCTCGCGCCTCTGTCGGAGGAGCTGCTGGTGTTTCCCTCCACCGTCCTCAAAGCTGAACCCGCAGCGGAGCCTTTCGCCCTCGCCTTTGCGATTCCCTGTAATGCGACACGGCTGAAATTCATTTGCCGCGACAGCTTCGATCCCGCGCGCTCGCACTTCGATGCGCCGCTGGCCTCGCGCTTCGAGGAGATGGATTGCGTCGTCATCTTCGATGATGTGCTCGTCCCGTGGGAGCGCGTGTTCCTGTGCGGCGACGTGGCGAGATGCAACAAGCTCTACGGTGAGACCAACGCGGTCGTTCACATGATGCATCAGGTGGTAGTAAAAAACGTCGCGAAGGCGGAATTTGTGCTCGGCCTCGCGGTGCGCATCGCCGAGGTGACCGATGCGCTCAGCCTGCCGCATGTTCGCGAGCGCCTCGCCGAGATGATCACAACCACCGAAACGATGCGCGCCTGCCTGCGCGCCGCCGAGGCCGACGCGGCCGCCGACAAATGGGGCATCACCGTGCCGGCGCGCCCGCCGCTCGACACCGCGCGCAATCTTTTCCCGAAGCTCTATCCACGGATGGTGGAAATCATTCAGCTCAACAGCAGCTCGCATCTGATGGCGACGCCCTCGGAGCGCGACATCGCGAGCCCCATCAAATCTGACATCGAGAAGTATTATCCTGCCGACGGCGCCGATGCGCACGAGCGCGTCGCGCTGTATCGCCTCGCGTGGGATGTCGCCGGCAGCGCCTTCGCGGGCCGCCAGGTCCTCTACGAGCGCTTCTTCTTCGGCGACCCGGTCCGGATGGCGAGCGCGCTGGTCGACAACACCGACCTGAAGCCGCTGACGCAGCGCATCAAGGATTTTCTCAACCGCACCGACTGAGAGTTGCCTTAGAATCCGAAGCTGCTCAGCGCGGGATGATCGAGCGGCCCGGGGCCGAGTGGCCAGTGATACTTTCGCTCTGTTTCGGGGATCGGCAAATCATTGATAGATGCGTGCCGCGCTGTCATGAGACCGTGTTCGTCGAACTCCCAGTTTTCATTGCCATAGGAGCGGAACCAGTTTCCTGAGTCGTCACGCCATTCATAGGCGAAACGCACGCCGATCCGATTATTCCGAAAAGCCCAGAGCTCCTTGATGAGACGATAGTCGAGCTCGCGCGCCCATTTTCGTTTGAGAAAAGCGACGATCTGCTCACGTCCTACGATGAACTCCGATCGGTTGCGCCATCGGCTTTGTACGCTATAAGCGAGCGCAACCCTTTCGGGGTTACGCGAGTTCCATGCATCTTCCGCTGCGCGCACTTTCTGGGCGGCAGTTTCAAGAGTGAAAGGTGGAAGGGGCGGCCGGGATTCGCCTGTTTCCATAACTGACTCCGTCGATCAGCGCGGCGACAGCCACGCGAGGCTGGTAGTTAGCAGCGCCTCGATTCCTACCGACATCGTCGGTTCGATGATCGGCGCGAACAGCGGCGAGTGGTTCCCGGGAAACTGATCGAGGCGGCCCTGGCGGCGCGCAGCTTCGATCAGATTCGGATCCGAGCCGCCGACGTACCACATCACCGAGGGCACGCCTGCCGCGACGCCGAATTCGCCGAAGTCCTCGCTCGCCTGCACCACCGCGCGCTCCTGAACCACCTCGCTCCCGAAGCGATCGATGAGTGACACGGCGACCTGCGCGGTGGCGCCCGGGTGATTGGTCATAATCGGGAAGCTGTTGAGCGGGCGAAACTCGGGTGCGCGAGGCGCGTCGGACGCGGCTGCCTCGGCATTGGCGATGCGGCGGATCGAGTCGAGCACGCGCGCGCGAATCTCGGGCGAGAAGCTGCGCACATTGAGCTTGAGCGTCGCGATATCGGGAATGATGTTCTCCTTGGTACCCGAATGGATGCTGCCGACGGTCACCACCACCTGCTCCGAAGGCGCGACCTCGCGCGCCACGATGGTCTGCAGCCGCAGCACCAGCGACGCCGCCATCACCACCGGATCGACGCTCGCCTGCGGACGGGAGCCATGCGCGCCGCGCCCGAACATCCGAATCTCGAAGCTGTCGGCCGCCGCCATCGTAACGCCACCGCGATAGGAGAGCGCGCCCGCGGCTTCCGGCGTGACGTGCTGGCCGAGCACGACGTCGGGTCTGCCGAAGCGCTCGAATAGATGGTCGTCGATCATCGCGCGCGCGCCGGAACCGATTTCCTCGGCCGGTTGAAAAATCATCATCAAGCGCCCCGCCCATCGGTCGCGATTGCACGCGAGGATGGATGCCGCCGCCGAGAGACAGGTGACGTGCATATCGTGACCGCACGCGTGCATCACATCGACCACGAGGCCATCGGGATCGACGCCGCTCGACCCGCTGGAGTAGGGCAGGCCGGTCTGCTCGCGCACCGGCAGCGCATCCATGTCGGCGCGAAGCATCACGCTCGGCCCCGCGCCATTTTCGAGGATGCCGACGACGCCGGTGCGGCCGACTCCGGTGGCGACAGTATAGCCATCGTCACGCAGCCGCTCGGCAGCCTTCGCAGCGGTGCGTTCTTCCTGAAATGAAAGTTCCGGATGGCGATGGAGGTCTTCGTAGAATGCGGTCAGGTCGGGCCGCATCGCATCGGTAGCGGCGATCAGATGGTCAAGCGAATCGGACTTGGCGGTGCTCATCGGCATGGTTCCTTGGTGCTGTGATGCAATGGAATCTAGCACTGGCGATCGTCAAAACGCACGGATACGCTCGCTCTTACGATGTCACGACTCAGGAAAGCATCGAGGGTATGGCACGATGACGCGCGCGAAGACGCGTCGCGCGCGATGATCTCGCAAAACGTCGATTATTTCACCATCGAGCCGGATGCGATCTTCGGGCGGCGCGCGCCGTTGGAAATCGAGATCGGCGCCGGTCGTGGCGACTTCATGCTGGAATACGCGGCGGCGAGTCCCGAGACAAATTTTCTCGCGATTGAGCTATCGGGGACGGTCGGGCAACTCCTCGCGATGCGAATAGGGCGGGCCGAACTGCCCAACGTTCGGGTCGCCAAAATGGATGCGCGCACGCTCATCAACCTGATGCTGCCCGACGCGAGCGTGGCCGCCCTCCACATCTACTATCCGGACCCATGGCCAAAGGAGCGCCACCTCAAGCATCGGATGGTGACGCCGTTCCTGGTGCGCAATGTCGCCCGCACCCTGACGCGCGAGGGTCATGTGTATGCGGCATCGGACGTGAAGGATTGGGCCGGGGAAATCTTCGCGATGCTCGAGGAGGGCGGCTTCCGGCGCATCGACAAGGAGCCGCCGGGGGCGAAGCGGTCGGCCTTCGGACGTAAATACATGGCACAGGGAAAGCCGGTCTACTTCGCGTCATTTGAGAAAGGTGAGGGCCTCCGCTTCTGAATCTTGAACCGCGATTCGACCAACGGGAAAGAGCGCCACGAACTCCGCCCGCGGCGGGCGCCCCGTCGGCATGGAATGCCGCGTGGAATGGCGCCGACTTGCGCTCGCGACGGTGACCGTTTACCTTTGCTGGAAGCCCGCGATGACACGCTATCCACTTTTCCTGATGGCCTGCGCCTTGTGCGTAGGGCTATCCGCTTGCAGCATCAAAAAGCCTCCCACCGGCGAGGACTACTATCAGCAAGCGCAACTGAACTACACCAACAAGGAATACCACGCCGCGATCGAGAATTATCAGTACGTGGTCGATAAGTATCCGTTCAGCCCCTACGCCGAAGAGTCCGAGATGAAGATCGGACTCGCATACTACAAGGATAAGGATTACGCGCAGGCGATCGCCGCGCTCGACGACTTCCAGCGGATGCATCCGACCAGCAAGAACCTGCAGCTGGTCAGCTACTACATCGCGATGAGCTATTTCGATCAGGTTGGGCGCGAGGACCAGGATCAGAGCAAGACGGAGCTCGCGCTGGCGCGCTTCCAGGCCATCGAGCAGCGCTTTCCCGAGAGCGAGTTCGCGGAGCTCGCGAAAGAAAAATCGGAAGTCTGCCGCGAGTTGCTCGCGCGCCATCAGAAGGTGGTGGGCGATTATTACTTCAAGCGGGCGAACTTTCGCGCCGCCGAATCGCGCCTCGCCGAGCTGATGCAGAAATATCCTGACACTCCGGTCGCGCCGGAGGCACTATGGGAACTCGGCGTCGCGCTCGAGAAGGAAGGGAAGAAATATTCCGCGGCGCAGGCCTTCGCCGCGATGGTGCAACATTACCCCGATACTCCATACGCCAAGCAGGCGCGCGTCGAGCTGAAGAAACTCGCGCAGCCGGTTGACAACGAAGAGGATCCGCTCAAGCTGGTGCTCGCCGAAAACGGTTATGGTGAAACCGCCAACGATGGCGGCGATAACGTGCTCGTCCGTCAGAAGGACAGTGGGCCGGATTTAGCCAGCAACGGCGGCGCCTACGGTTCTGATGACCTTCCCAACCTCGGTGCGGCGGCCGCTGCCGCTCCCGCACCGGCGCCCGCAGCGCAACCCGCTTCCGAGTCCAAACAGGTTGCGGCCGAGCCGACTGAGGACAAGGGACCGGCGACACTGCGCACGATACGCCTGTCGGCCTCGAATCCGCCGATGTCGGTGATTTTCGATCTTTCGAAACCGGTGCAATACGACAAGCACATCGAGAGCGGGCCCGGCTACTCGACGGTGAAGCTGCTGCTCAAAGACGTCACACCCGACGCGAGCGTTCAGCATCATGTGGTGTTCGATCGATCCATCTTCAAGGATTGCGATATCGAGAGTAACGCGCAGGGGACGATGGTTACCGTCAATACCGTGCCGGTGAGCAGCTATGCCGTGGTTCCTCTGACCGAGCCGCCGCGCCTGCTGGTGACCTTCACGGCGCAAGGCAGCGCCTCCAACTAAATCCTCGCGCTTGCGAAGAACACAGGCTGAAGCCGGTGCCATACAGTCACTCGAACAGATCGCCGAACCTGGTGCCGACGAAGGTCAGCACGGTGTCGGTGTAAACCTTCAGGCCCCAATAAAATCCCTCGATCGGCATCCGCTCGTCATTCGAATGAAAGAGCGAGCCGAACGGAAGATGCGGGTCGAGCTTCACCGGCATGAAGCCGTAACACGCCATCCCGAGTTCCGCATAAAACTTGTTGTCGGTCGCGCCCGGGATCATCCACGGAATCGCGCGCGCGCCCGGGTCGCCGGCCTCGAGCTTTACCTTCATGAGATCATACAGCGGCGTGTCGAGGGTGGTCTCGGCGGGCGGCGCGGTCTTCAGCAGCTCGAATGACGGCTCGGGTCCGACGATCGCGCGCAGCTCGGCCATGAAACTTTCGGGATTCTCGCCCGGCAGCGTGCGCCCATCGAGGACGACACTCGCCTCGCCGGGGATAACGTTGTCCTTATAGCCCGCGCGCAGGATGGTCGGGCTGACGGTGTTAGAGAGCATCGGGCGAAAGAGCGCGGGCGGCGAATCGAGCGGCACGCCGAGTGACTTGAGGGTCTTTTCCATTAGCGGGGTGGCGCGCTGGCGCATCGGAGTTTTAACGATCTTGGTGATGAGCTCGGCCATCTTCTCGATAGCCGTGCCGGGACGCGGCATCGAGCCATGTCCCGGAGGCGCATTTACCGTCATCTTGACGGTGACGAATCCCTTCTCGGCGACCTGGATCGGATAGAAGCGCGCATCGCCGAGATGCACGGTGAAGCCGCCGATCTCGTTGAGCACATAGCCCGCGCGAATCAGGTCGGGATAGCGCTCGACGAGGAATTTCGCGCCCATCTCGGAGCCTGCTTCCTCATCCGCGACCGCGGCGAGGACCAAATCGCATTCGGGCTGGATGCCCGCGCGCTTGAGCGAAGTAATCACGGCCAAATCCATCGCGCACTTGGGTTTCATGTCGATGGAGCCGCGGCCCCAGATGCATCCATTGGCGATCTCCGCGCTGAAGGGCGGCCGCGTCCACTGCGCGGCTTCGACCGGGACCACATCGACATGCGAGGACATCAGCAGCCCGGGCTTCGAAAAGTCGCGGCCCTTCATCCTCGCGACGAGGTTGGCCCGAGTCGGCGCGCTCTCGCGCACGGTGAAGTCGATGCCGTGCTTTCCCAGGACGCCGGCGTAGTAGTCGATCGCGATGCGCTCGTTGCCCGGCGGGTTGCTGGTGTCGAGCTTCACCAACTCGCGCAGGTGGGTGAGCGATTCTTGCTTGATCTGGTCCCAGGAAATTTTCATCGCGTCCTCGAACTCCGATTCGTAATTGGGCGTTCATTAAATCAGGTACCGCGATGTGCTTGTAGGGCTTTGCGAAAATGGGTGAGGATGGCGCCATGCTTATCGACAATCCCAAAGGTGGTTTCAGCTTCGTCAAGGGCATCGGTCCGTTCTCCTCGGGCGCGGTCGCGAGCGCGGGTTTCGAAATCGTGCATGCGGTCGCGCTGCCGGTCATCAAACTCGACGATGGCTACGGCGTCATCGAGCGGCATATGCGCGAGGCGGGCCGCCCGATGAACGCGGTCTGCGGCATGGAGTTGCGCATCCCGAAGCCGCTGACTCCCGCGGGCTTCAACGACTTCAACCAGGGCTACCTGAAGCACCTCGCCGGATGGGATGTGCAAGTCGACGGCAACAATCCGATCGCGCGCACCAACGTGGCGATCGCCATCGCGCCGGTCGTCGAGCCTGCCCTGTTCGGCTTTTACTACACGATCCCGACGACCACTCCGTCGCGCACTTTCGTGCTCGCCGGTGCAGGCGAAGTGAAATCGATGAGCGCCGGCAAGATGGAGATCGTCGCGGGCGATGATGTCTCGGCATCCGGGCTCACGCAGAAAACCCAATTCGTGCTGGACCGCCTCGGTGAGCATCTCGCCGAAATGAAGATGACGTGGGCCGATGCGACCGCGGTCAATCTCTACACCGTGCACAATGCCTATCTGGTGTTCGCGTCGACGATCCTGCCCTCGATCGGAATTGCGGCGCAGCGCGGCATCACCTGGCAATACTCGCGCCCGCCCGTCGATGCGATGCATCTCGAGATCGATGCGCACGCGACGATGCGGGAAATCGTGATCGCCAAATAGCAACGTCCGATGGAGCAGGCGCGCGGCAATTCTGAATCCTCGGCGCACGCGCCCGACGCGATCGGCGAACTGACGCGGCTGTTCCTGCGCCTCGGCATCACCGCATTCGGCGGGCCCGCCGCGCACATCGCGATGATGGAAGACGAGGTGGTGCGCCGCCGCGGTTGGCTCTCGCACGCCGAATTTCTCGACATGCTCGGCGCGACCAACCTGATACCCGGCCCCAACTCGACCGAGATGGCGATTCACATCGGCTATCGGCGCGGCGGATGGAAGGGGCTGATGGTCGCGGGGCTGTGCTTCATCGTACCCGCGGCGCTCATCACGCTCGCGATCGCATGGGCGTATGCGAAATTCGGTTCGATGCCGCAGGCGCAGGCGCTGCTATATGGAATCAAGCCTGTAATCATCGCGGTCGTGATCCAGGCGCTATGGAGGCTCGGCAGGGCCGCGTTGCGCGAGGGCACTCTCATCGCGCTCGCGGTCGCATCGGTCGTCGCGAGCTTTCTGGGCGTCAATGAATTGATCGTGCTGTTCGGCGCGGGAATCGTACTGATTGTGATCCGAGCCGCTCGTCGCGAGGTCGCTACGCTGGCGATATTGCCGAAACTCGCGATGCTCAAAACCGCAGCCGTCGGCGCGGCATCATTCAGCCTGATGGCGCTGTTCTTGTTCTTTCTGAAAGTAGGCGCGGTGTTGTTCGGCAGCGGCTATGTGCTCCTCGCATTCATCCAGGCCGACCTGGTCGATCGCTTGCACTGGCTGACCAAGTCGCAACTTCTCGATGCGGTCGCGGTCGGCCAAATCACGCCGGGTCCAGTTTTCACGACCGCCACTTTCGTCGGATACCTGCTCGGCGGTGTGCCGGGCGCGACGGTATCGACGATCGGAATCTTCCTGCCGTCATTCGTGTTCGTCGCGCTAAGCGGCCTGGTGCTGCCTTATGTGCGCCGTTCGCCGATAACGGCGGCATTCCTCGACGGCGTAAACATGGGCGCGCTCGCCCTTATGGTGCTGGTGACTTGGCAACTCGGAGTGGCCGCGATAGTCGATTTCACCACCGTTGCACGCGCGCTCGCCAGTGCGAGTCTGCTGCTACGCTATCAACTCAATTCGGCATGGCTGATCGTGATGGGCGGAGTGGTGGGCCTCCTCGCGCGGTAACTTCCCCACGGCGCTTCTCCTTATGGTGTCGCGTTTGTTGGTCTTTTTTGGGAGAGAAGCTGGCCGGCGCGGTTCTCGCGAAGGCTTCGATGCGAGAACCGTGACGGACTGATGAGAGCCGGCGCGCGTCCTCGACCGCCGGAGGTGGAGTGGCACGATCTCCGGCCGCTCACGCTCGAACTTCAGGTGCGGGGTTCTAATTGGTCTCAAGCAATTGCGGATCGTTGATGTCGTAGATCGTCATCTTCACAGGGATTTTCAGTTTGCCTAACCCAGCAGTGAGAACGGTTGGTAAGTCGATGAAGAGAGGCATGCTCTCCATCATGAACGCATCGATCCTTATCTCGCCTCCGGCTTTTCGCAGCGTCCGCAGCGCCGCCTTCCGCGCTTCAAGAAACTCGCACCAATAAGCGAGCTGTTGTTCGACGGTTTGTGTTCTTCTACGCTTCTCGATTTCGCGCACCCACATCGTCATGTCAGTGTTCTGCTTGATTGCGGACACTACCTTTCTCGGTCCCTTTTTGATCGTCAGCTTGCCCTCGGCTATCGTTCTACTGGGCTCGACTTCAAAGGCTTTGGTCACCACTTCTGGGGCGAGGCTGCGCGCCCATACGTACAGCGAGGTTTTACAAGACTCTTTGGTCACCATCGGCAGCGAAGATAACTCGCCTCTGTCGCGACAGGCAACGGAGGTCCTGCCACTCCACCACCGGCGAGCGAGGACGCTCGCCAGCCCTCACCAAGATGGCGACTTGAATGTCGCCATCTGTCCTCTCCCAGCGTGCGGCGAGCGGCTGTGCCGTCGCAGCGGGAGAGGATGCTAGCCGTGGCCAGCCCACTTTTCCTCGCTGCGCCACTCCGATTCGGGCAGGCGCTGGTAAATGCCTTTGTTGCGCGTCAGCATCCGGTAGCCGATCATCTCGCGCCGCAGCGTCGCGGTATCCCAATGATGCCGCTTAATGATCTCATTGAGCTGATTCTCTGTATATTCCGTTGCTGGATCGAAACGGGCCGCGAGCCATCGCAGGATCGCCCAGCGCTTCTTGCGCGCGCTCGGGATCTCCTTGATGCGCTCGCCATCCATGAAGTTGCTGAGCACCTTGCGTTCCCAATCCTCGGCATCGAGGTCGTTGGCGATGCTGGCCAGCTTCTCGCGCGTCAGTACGGTGCGGCTGATAGACCGCAGCGTTTCAAAATCGAGGCTGTACCAATGGGTGTTGCCGTCGGTGCGCATCTGCACCAGCCCGGCCTCGCGCAGGATCGCCAGGTGATGCGACACCGTGGGCTCCTTGAGCTTCAACAGCCCGGCGAGGTCCTGCACGTTGTGCTCGGCGGCAGCGAGCAGGCCGATGATCTTGAGCCGGCTCTCGTCGGCGAGTGATTTGAAGAAGCGGAGCAGTGCGGTCGCGGGATCCATGATTCGATGACCCTCTAATTAGATATCGGTCTCTTTAGACAGATATCTAATTAGATGATTATCTAAATGAAAACAAGAGGGGACATCGTTGGGGTCTCAACCTCGAGCGCGACGGGGTCCGCCACGTATGCGTGCCGCTCCCGATGGATACGTTATCGAGCTGAACGCGCAGCGGGTGCAGTTGAGCCGCAAGGGCCGGGCGGGCGACAAAGGGATTATCGTTGAGTCGGGAGGATAAAAGCCGCGGAAATGCTGCATTAAGTGGGTTTGTTTTCGCGCTTTCGTATAACCCATCTGGAGGAAAATCGAGGTCCTTCGCCAAGCCACAGGACCAACTTCCAGGTGCTTCAGGGAAGTGGGCTTGTTTTTGCATTTTCGTTGAAATCCGCATCTCCATTTTGGAAATACCTTGATTCTCCAGCGTTATTTGGCTTCGTTTCGTAATTTTCGATCTTCGCCGCGGCTTCAGAGTGGGTTCGTTTTTGCATTCTCGTTGCACGAAGTGCTCCCACGGAGTGCATCCGAGGTCCTTCGCGAAGCGCTCAGGACACCACTCGGCGATGCCTCGTGGTGGCTTCGTTTCGTCAAATTCGGTTACCGAGTCATTCACCATCCGTCACGGCGCCTCAACCGATAGCGTCGAACCTTCCAATATTTCACTTGCCCAACCGCCTGCCTAGGGGAGCGGTGATTTCCGGCCCTACTCAGGGTGCGCAGAAAGCCACGGATTGTGGGTCACGACTTCCAACTTCAGGCCGTCCGGGTCGGTAAAGAATACCGAGTAGTATCCCGGCGCGTATTGCGGATATTCCTGGGGCGCATCGAGGATCTTGCCGCCATTGGCTTCGACCTCTTTCGCGATTGCGTCGACCTGGTCGCGGCTGTCGGCGCGAAACGCGATCTCGCGCAGCCCCACGCGCCGCTTGTGGAAGTTGTCGCTGCGCAGGTTGGTAGCAGAGTTCGAAAGCCACAGGCTTCCGCCCGGCCCGGAAAATCCGGTCACCGGATCCTCGCCCTCGTAGGTATGCATTTCCGGATAGCCGATCTTCGGCATCAGCCACGAGTAGAACTTCACCGATGCCTCATACTGGTTGGCGTTGATCATCAAATGGTCGATGCCCGGCATAGAAGTCGCCTCCATATTTTGTGCGCAGTTACGCCTTCAGGAACTGCACGATGCGCTGATGGATCCCGATCGGATCGGCGGCCTGAAACGCATGCCCGGCGTTGGGGATCATGAACAACTCGGCCTGCGGGATGCGATTTTTGATCAGTTGCGCATTCTCGGGCGGAATCAGAAGATCCTGATCGCCGTGTACGATTAGCACCGGACATTTTATCTGGCCGAGGCGGTCGGATGCGTTGAACGTCATGATGCCCGCGATGGTCCGATCGACCGCATCGGATGGCGTCGGCGGCATCATCTTCATGCCCGCGAGCATCATCTGTTTGATCTCCGGATGCGCCTTGGCGAATTCCTCCGGGTAGAGCAGCGGCATGATGGTGTCGAGACCCTGCTCCGGATTGGACGCCATCAGCTTGGTTCCTTCGACGAGTTTCATCGCGACTTCCGGCGACGCCATTTTCGCCTCAGGCCCACCCGACGTGGTGCATCCGAGGACCACCTTCGCGACCTGCTCGGGATGGCGCAGGGTGAGTTCCTGCGCGATCATCCCGCCCATCGAGACACCGAAGACCTTGGCCTTCGGAATGTTGAGCGCGGTGAGAAGATTGCTCGCGTCATCGGCCATCTGCTCGATGGTGTAAACCCCCTCGGGTTTGTCGCTCATCCCGGTGCCGCGATTGTCGAAGTAGATGCACTTGAATCCCGCGAGCATCGGCAGCGACGGGAGCCATGCGATGCCCGGCATCCCGAATCCCATGATGAGGAGCAGCGGCTCGCCCTCGCCGAAGGTGTCGTAGTTGAGGTTGATCGATCCGGCCTGAATTTTCGGCATGATGAGGAACTCCTCGAAATTGTAAAAGGAAAGGCGCGATCGTTTCCGACCGCGCCCTTGAGAATATCACCAGCCATCTGTGCCAGCCCAGCCCTCACTCTGGTCTCTCCCAACGGGGAGAGAAGGCGAAGGAAGGCGGCCAGCTTTAGGATTTATTAGGCAATCTTCAAAATGCTTTCCGGATGCTGTTCGTTGGGATCGACGCCAGGCGCCATCTCATATACGACCGCCTTGTCTACCACCAACTGGCCGTCGTCGCCGACGGTGATCTTGAAACGATCCATCGGGCGTGGCGCGGGTCCTTCGAAGTTCAGGCCGCTGATGTAATAGCCGGAGCCATGACACGGGCACTTGAACTTCTGCTCCGCTTTGAGCCATCGCGGGGTGCATCCGAGATGAGTGCACTTCGCGAAGATGGCGTAGAAGCCCTGCTTGGTGCGAATGATCCAGGTACGGAAATCCTGCTTGAACTTCTCGCTGACTTCGCCGACCACATAGTCATCGGGAAAGCCGGCTTTGAACTTCGAGGGAGGCAGAAAGAGCACGCGCGGGAATGCGCTGCGGACGGCGGCCAGCAATCCAATCGTCGCGAACGCGCCGAAGCCACCCCATCCGAGTTTTCCCATGAAATCGCGGCGGCTCCAAAGCGTGCCGATCTCGGCCTTCTCGCGATCGCGTTTGGCGCGCTCCTTGGCCTGTTCGTCGAGGCGCCAGCGCTTCAATTCTTCCGGATCGGTCGGAGCTTTTCCCTTTGGTGCAGCAGCCATCTAACTACGTACCCCTCCACGGGCAGAACTTATATTAGCTTACCATCGAATATTAGACGCAATCGGATTAGCAAAAATTCTTACAATTTTGCACCGAACCATCAATCCCACTCGGTCATCGGCCAGTCGGTCATCGAACGATGCTCAATGGATGATTGTCTGAGTTCCCGTCCCTGAGCCGGTTGGAGCGCCCTTGCCGGTTGATGGCTGCCGCATCTCCTCGGTGCTCTTGGTCCTCACATCATTGGTGAAACGCGAAGGGTGGGGCGGTTCGTCGCCGACATCGTCGAGCGGAATTTCGGCAATCGCGGGCGGCGTGAAGGTCGGCTCGCGGGTTTCGGCATTCATTGCCGGCGCCAGAAAGGTCTGGGTCGCCAGGTAGTGAAGCGGCCTCGCAACTCCCCATTCGAGGGCGTACCCGATCGGCGCGACAAAGTACGCGAGTAGGCGGAGCGGCTGGGAGTCCTCGTCGGTGTATTCGTTGGGATTCTGCCGGTCCGAATCTTCATACTGCGCGCGGGCCAGATGCGGGACGCCAAGGATCAGGGCGGCACACAAAAAAATAATCGCTCGCCTCATACCTTCACTTTTCATGTTTAGAGGGCTGCATGTCAACGCTACCGGCTCGATCTTCGCTCGCGGCGGGCCGCCCTTGCGTTGCGAGTGGGAGGGCGCAATTCTTAACTTGATGAGTCGGAAATTGCGCGCTTGCTGTCTGAGCCTCCAAACCCTGTTCGCCCCGACACTTTTCGTCCTGCTCGCGATCGCCACTCCTCTGATGCTGACCGGCCCGTACGCTTTCGCAGCCGACAAGCCCGCAAGGATCGTCATCCTCGGGACCGACGACCAGCTTTATGTATGCAGCGGTGATTGCGCCAAGACCGAATGCCTAACCTGTCCGGTGAAGGGCCTGCAGGTGCGCGCGCGGTCCGGAATCCTTCCAGTTGCGATGAAGACGCAGTTCGACCTTCCAGGCATGCCTCCCTCAGAAGAGGCGCCAGAGCGGCCGCGCGTGCCAGTGACGAAATACGGATGGCCGACCTTTTCTCCTGACGGCAGCAAGCTCGCCTATTCATGGATGGGCCGCGACCCCGACGGCAATCAATTCGGCATTTCCGTGTACGACTTCGCAAAGCATTTCTCAACTCCGATTTTTGCCAGCCGCAACGAGCGTGTCGACTATGTTTTCTGGACTCCCGACGGCAAAAGCGTTTCTTTTCTGCTCGGCGAGCCCGAAGGCCTGAGCCTGATTCTTGCCGAGGTCAAAGAGAAGGCGCCGGTTCGGATGGTGCTGACCGGGTTGCCGATTTATTACGACTGGAATCGCACCGCTGACCGCCTGGTGGTGCATACCAATAACAGCAGCCAGTCGCGCTCCGAACACGTCACCCTGATGAGCATATCGCCCACCAGCCAGGAAGCGCTGCGTACGATGTCGCGAGGACGGCTGCCGTTCAAGACGCCGTGCTGGTCGCCCGATGGAAAACATCTCGCGTACATCGCGAACAACAATGCCGAATCCTACCTTGTGGTCGCGGATGCGGATGGAACCAATCCGAAAGCGCTGGCGAGTTTGCCGATTGGCGAGAGCAGCTTCATCTGGGCGCCCGACTCGCGCCACATCGCGTACTCCAGCGCGGTCATCGGCGCCGATTCGGTGTTGCACGGGATCCGCGTGGTCGATATCGCCGATGCGGAATCGAAGCGCCTGACCGGCGAAGACGTCGCGGCGTATTTTTATTCACCCGACGGAAAGTATCTGGCATATATCGCCGTGCCGCCGGAACGTCCCTTCTATCAATGGGAACTGGTCGATCTGAAAAGCGGCAAGACGCGCAAGCTCGATATGTTCCTTTCCACCCGGGAAGAGATGGTCGCGTATCATTACTTCGATCAGTTGGCGTTGTCGCACACTATATGGGCGCCGGATTCCAGTGAGTTCGTCTTCGCAGGCGTCCGATTACTCGCGGAGCCGGATAAAGGCGGCGGGCCGACGCCGGAGCCGCAGCTATGGATTGAGCCTGTCGATGGCCGGCCGCCACGGTCAGGACACGCGGGCACGCTGGCGTACTATTCCCCGGCCTCCTAGGAGTCTTCTTCTCCCGCGACTGAGTTTACGAAGTCGCGAAATGGGAGAGGTCGATGCGCGTCACGCGAGCTTGAAGCGTATCGGGTGAGGGTGCCTGCGAGCACCACGATGACGATGTCGTCGCGCATCTACAAATTGGAGCAGACCTCGCGCGCGCTGAATCCGACCGGCGGATTCCTCAAGGGCTTTGCATTCTCGCTGAATCCCTACATCGGGTGCGCCTTCGGCGACAGCGGCGGATGCCCATTCTGCTACGTGCGTGCGCTTCCCATCGCGATGAAGGGCGAGGGCGCGCCATGGGGAAGCTGGGTCATCGCGAAAATGAATCTGAAGGAGCGATTGCGCGCCGAGCTCGCCGCGATGCGGAAGTCCGGCCGCCTAGAATCCGCGACGGTATTCATGTCGAGCGCGACCGATCCGTATCAGGGCCTCGAGCGCAAGCTCCGTATCACGCGCGGCGCGCTGGAGGCATTCGTGGAGTTTCCCGTTCGCCGCGTTTTGTTGCAGACGCGCAGTCCGATGGTCGAGCGCGATGTTGATTTGCTCAAGCAACTCGGTGATCGCGTCATCGTATCCATTACCTTGGAAACCGACGATGAACGCGTCCGCCGCGCGCTGACTCCCACTTCACCCTCGGTGGAGCGACGCCTCAAGACGGCGCGGATGATGCGTCGCGAAGGAATTCCGGTGCAGCTCGCGATCTCGCCGATGATGCCGAATCATGCGGAACGTTTCGCGGAGTTGGCTGACGAGGCCGCCGACCGCGTGATCGTCGACAGCTACTTCGCCGGCGATGGCTCCGGTGGCCGCCGCTCGCGCGCGCTGGGCATCGGCGAGTTATACGATCGCCTCGGCTACGAAGGATGGTTCCGTCCCGGCGCCGAGGAGCAACTCCTCGCGGCGATGCGCTCCCGCCTCGGCCAGCATCGCGTGTTGTACAGCCGCGAAGGCTTCAACGCGGTGTAGCCGCGCGGAGTGGGGTGGCCTTCGACTTTGTTTGGAGTTCTTCGCGCAGGACGCGCCGAAGGGTTTGTTCCATCGAACCCTGTTCGATGAATCGGCGGAGTGCGTCGTTTATCGAGGTCTGATAGTTTCCGCCGCCCGCGCGATGAGCCTGCTCTCGAAACCAGTCCAGAATATCGTCGTCGATGCGGATCGTAATTCGGGTCTTACCCGAACCAAGGGGCACCACCGCGCCCCGTTTTCCTTTGCTGAAATCGTATTCTTTTTTCATCGCTTTTGCCCGTAGTCTTTAGACTCCCGCCGGGTCGCTTCGCGCGCTGAAATTATCCGAAGGTTTTCACCCCGCGGCGCGAAAACCACCACCAGAAGCCGCCCCAGTAAATCAACGCCGAGAGCGACATAGCGCTCCTCGCCTGGATGATCGTCGGGAATGACGATCGCTAAATCGTCGTTCAACACCGCCACGGCATCAGCAAAGTCTATCCCGTGCTTTTCGAGATTGGTTCGCGCCTTGCGCTCGTCCCATTCGAAGATCATCTCTCTACAACAGTTTCCTTAGTATGCACGCGTGTGCATACCATAGGAAGAAGGTTGGTGATGGCTTCGCGCGAATTCCTACCGCGAGGCTTCTACTGCGTGCACGAGCGCCACAAGTACGATTGCGCCGACAACAGACATCGCGAGATCGGCCAGACGCCCGTGCGGGTTCGCGCCAATGAAGCTGAAGATCCAACGCCCCACCACCGCGCCCACCAGCCCGATGATGATGTCGGCGATGACGCCGAAGCCCGAGCCGCGCATCACCAGTCCCGCGATCCATCCCGCGATCAAGCCGAGAAAGATTGTTCCGAGCATTTATGATGTCCTACGGGATCAGCAGCCGGGCGCGTGATGAATCTTCGCGCGCGTATAGGCGAGGTTCTGCAGCTCCTCGGCCACTTCGATGGTGCGCAGTCGCGCGGTGCGCGCGAGCGCCTGTGAATCCGCGTCTATCGCGAGTTCGCGCAGAAACCGCACGCCCATCTCATGATGGAAGCGCTCGTCGGGTTCGATGCTATCGCGATAGAGCCGTGCGGTCTTCTCGTCTCCGGCCCTCGCACCTAGCTCGATGAACTGGCGATTCTTCACCATCGCGATCGCCTCGCGAGTGAATTGCCCGGCGGCGACGCGCTCGACGTCGGTGGCGAGTCCCTTGAGATACTGAAACATCGGGCTGTAGCCGGCCGCGAGCGGATTGAATCCTGCGAGGTTGTCGCCGAGCTCGCGCAATCGCTCCTCGATGAGACCATAGTGCCTGGCCTCGTCGCCGGTCTGCCGCGCGAGCGCGAGTTTCAACGCGATGTTTCCGGTCGCGGGAAGCCACATCGCCGCAATCTCGCTCGCTTCGATTTCGTTTTTGAGCGCCACGCGCAGCAGCTTCATCGGCGCGAGATCGCCGGCGACCTCAGCGGTCAGCGTTGCGGCCGGCGCGAGGCGCGCGAGGAGCTGATCGTTCTCGAGGATCAACTCGGCGACGAAAGTATTGGCATCCATAGCCGAGTTGTCTCCATTGCGAGGTTGGCGCGTGTGATACTTCGCGATCGATCACAATGACTACGCGAAAAGCGTGGTCACTTCTTTTGTTCCATCGGGGCGCCGCAGCACTTCAATGTGCCGGCCCCGCCCTTGGTCACGATCACTTGCGAACTGCATTTGCCGCAGATGTAAACTTTTCCCAGCTGGTTAGCCATCGGCCCCACTAATCTCCTGTCTTCGAAATTGTACTAAATAAATCTAGTCATGCGCCGCGAAAAAGCGGCTTGCGTTTGTCCAAAAATGCCCGCACGCCTTCCGCACGGTCGGCGGTGGTTTGTAGCAGGGCATACAGATCCTCTTCAAGCCTGATGCCCTGGTCCAACGTCATATCGTAGCCCTTCCGGACCGCATCTTTCACCATCCTGACCGCCACTGGCCCCCGCGTCAGGATCGCCTGCGCAACTTCGCCCGACCGCGCGCCGAGGCTTTTGCGGTCGCCGGCCAGATACGTCACCAGCCCGATGCGCATCGCTTCGTTGCCGTCGATAGTGGCGCCTCCGACCAACATGCGCATCGCATTGTCGATACCTGCCAGTCTTGGCAAACGCTGGGTCCCGCCGAAGCGAGGCATCTCGCCGCGCGAAGGTTGCGTCAATGCGAACCGCGCATCAGCCAGCGCGATGCGGATATCTGCCGCCATCGCGAGTTCCATCCCCTCGTCGGTTGCGGCACCGTTGACGATCGCCACCGTCGGCTTGGATATGACGGCGAGCGATTCCACCAGGTTCGGGTTCACATCCGCATCGAAGCCGCCGCAGAAAATCTCGCCCGCGCCAGTGATGGCGAGCATCGCGACGTCACCGTCGTCCTCGACCCGCTCGAAAAGTTCCATCAGCTCGGTCGCCATCGCGGCGCTGATGCGATTGCCGTTGGCAGGCGAAGTGAGCGTCGCGGTGACGCATCCGCCCGCGGTCGCGATTTTGACGCTTCCCGATTTTGCGGATTTTCGTACGGCGCCGCCTCGAGTTTTCTTCACGCCGTTCCTCAGCAGCCTGTTAGAGCATCGCGCGCAATTCTTTGCGCAAGATCTTGCCGAGCGGATTCTTGGGCAACGCGTCGATGAACTCGATCGATTCAGGGCACTTGAAGCTCGAAAGGCGCTTGCGGCAGAACTCGATCAGCTCTTTCTCGGTGACGTTCTCACCGGGGCGCTTCACCACGAAGGCTTTCACGACCTGGCCCCATTCGACCGAGGGCACGCCGATGATCGCAACCTCATCGATCGCGGGATGACTCATCAGCACGGTCTCGATTTCCGCGGGCGCGATATTCTCACCGCCGCGGATAATCATGTCGTCCTTGCGCCCGGCGAAGAAGACGTAGCCTTCTTCGTCAACCCAGCCGAGGTCGCCGGTCGCGCGCCATCCATCGGGCAGCGCCGAGTCGTCCTCGCGTCCCGCGTAGCCCTTCATGATGCGCGGGGTACGGATGCAGATTTCGCCGACTACGCTGGCGCCCTGAAACTTACCGTCATCATCGCGAACTTTGATTTCAACATCGGGCAGCGGCTTGCCGATGGAGTTGAGGCGTTTCAGCTTCAGTTCCTTCTGTTCCGCAGTTCCCTCGATTCGGTGATCGTCGGGCCCCAGCACCGTGAGCGACGAGGTGGTCTCGGTCTGCCCGTATGCATTGACGAAGCCGACTCGGCTCGGGAACGCCTCGATGGCGCGGCGGATGACCTGGATCGGCATCGGCGCGCCGCCGTACGCCAGATTGGTCAGATTGGAAAAGTCGACATCCTTAAAACCGGGTTCGTCGAGCAACTGCTTCATCATGGTGGGGACGACGAACGCATGGGTGACTTTTTCGTCGGCCACCAGCTTGAGCCAGCTCTTCGGATCGAACTGCGGCATGACGATAACTTTGCGGCCGGTCCAGATGTTGGTCATCATCGCGGTGGTTCCGGCGATGTGGTAAAACGGCACGCACACCAGCGCCACGCCACGATCTGTTCCATCAGCCATTTCCACGTTCGCGGTGACATACGCGACGAAATCCCGGAAACGCAGCATCACGCCTTTCGGTAGCGAAGTCGTACCGCTGGTGTACATCAGCACCGAGACGTCTTCTTCTTCGACTTCCGCTTCGGTCTCGTCAGGCTCGGTGCGCCGCGCGAGTTCCGAGAGCTGATACATGTTGCCGTCGCCACTGCCGATGGCGACCACTTCGTTCACATTGAGCCGCTGGCGGATGCGTCCGACCAGGTCGAGATATCGATCGCCGACCAACAGCACCTTGGCCTTGGCGGTATTGATCATGTACTCGAGCTCGGGATCCTTGGCGCGATAGTTGAGGGGCAGAAACGTGAGTCCCGCCTTCGCGGCCGCATAGTAGCTCGCGAGGTAGCGTTCCGAGTTGGTATCGAGCGCCGCGACCACATCGCGAGGTCCGAGCCCCAGATGCTTGAAGACCGCGGTATAGCGGCCCACCATCTCGTTCAACTGCGCGTACGTGAGGCGGCGTTCGCCGGAGACCACGATTTCCTGATCGGGAACTATCGAAGCCGGAATCGTGACGAAGTTAACTGTATTCACTGCCCCGCTGTCCTCCTGGGTGCGGCTACTATCGAGCGGATTGTTTCGCGCGTCGCGGCTTGAGGCCGTAGGGCTTGGTCGCGGGCGCGGAAATCATCCTATATCTTTCGGCCAAACGCCGTTCGAGTGCGATCGCGTCGCGAATCGGCAACTCCTGTCCTTCCTGTATCGCAATTTTAAGCAATGCGGCCTGTTCGCGCGGAAGCCTGGCCAGCGCAAGTGCAAGTTCTAGAGCGCGATGGTCCAAGTCCTGCCCCGGGACGACTTCGGCGACCAAACCTACAAGCAACGCCTCGCGCGCGTCAATCCAACGTCCTGTTATACAAAGATCCATCGCGCGACCGAAACCCAAACGTCGCGGCGCGGTCTGCGTGCCGGCCACGCCCGGGATCATGCCCGCGCCGGTTTCCGGCAGGCTGATGCGGGTATCTTCGGCGGCGATCGCGACGTCGCACAACAAAGCCATCTCGAGTCCGCCGCCGACCGTGAAGCCATGCAACGCCGCGACGGTGGGAATCGGCAGGGTGCGCATCCGGCCCCATACGTCGCGGCGAAAGCGAACCCATCGCGCGATGGTAGGGGAGGGTGCACTGCCGAATTCGCTTAGGTCGCCGCCGGTGGAAAATGCCTTGCCGGCGCCGGCCAGCACCATCGCGCGAATGTCGGCATCATCGTGAACGGCGCTGAGTATTTCGAACAGCGCGTCGCGCATCGCCATGTTGTAGGCATTGAGCTGGAGGGGGCGATTGAGCGTGACCCATGCGACGACGCCGCGCTTCTCGAAAAGAACCGCAGGCGCGCCACCATCGCGCGATAGAAGTGAAAGAGTTTCGTCGGACATTTTTGAGTTGCCGACCGTGCTTTTGATTATTGACCGGAATGCAGGTCGGCGGTGTCGCTCTGCGCGATCGCCGGGCGGCCGCGCTCATAAACTATACGCCCGCCTACGAGCGTGATGTCCACCGGGATGTTCATCAAGTCGGTCGCCGTCGCGCCGATCGGATTTTTGCCCAGGATGACCATGTCCGCTAGCCTGCCGGGCTCGATGGCGCCGGCATGTAGTCCCGCGAGCCGCGCCGCCGAGGAAGTGAACATCGCGAAAGCCTGCTGGAGGTCCACCTTCTCGTTCGTGTTAAGGACATAGCCTTCGAAAGAGGTACGCTCCATCGCGGCGGAAATCGCTACCAGCGGTTTTGCCGGCGTCACCGGCGCGTCGCTGCCGGCGGCAAGGCGGATACCTTCCTCGCGCAGGCTCTTGAGGCGATAGAGATACGGAATCAATCCGGGATCTCCCGCATACTTGGCGCCGCGATAGTAGATAAACCCCGGATTGCTAACGACCCATGCGTTGGCAGCGCGAATCGGGCTCATATAGTTCGGCGGGATCAGGCCGCCGTGCTCGAGGCGAAACGCCACTCGTCCAGCCTGGTCGGGGCCGAGGCCCTTGAGGGTGGCCTCGATCGCGCCCATCGCGGCGTCGAGTTCCTCCACTTCGGTCGAATGAAACGCGCAGTCGAGACCCATCGATGCGGCATAGCGGACTTCACGCGCCAACGCGTTGGCCTGATTGCCTCCATGCGGCATGAACTTCGCCCCCGCAATTGCGATGCCGCCATTGCGAGCTGCCGCAGATGCTGCCGGGAGTGTGTCGAGATGCTGCCATCCGAGCATGAGGCCGACGCGCTGACAGATCGAGCGCGAGGCAACCAGCTTGCCGAATACTTCGACTTGCGCCGCATCGTTGCGCGGGCTCGCATCGGTGAATGCAGTCACGCCGGCGGCGGCCAGTTCGCGGCTGAAGATGCGCGCGCGCGCCTCCGCCTCGGCGGCGGTGACGAGCGGAAGTTTGGAGGTTATCCATTCTTCCATCCCGACCACCAGGCCGGTCGCGCGCCCTGTCCCATCCTTGACGACCAGCGCGCCGTTGGGAACTTGGAAATCCGGTTTTTCGATTCCGAGCGAATTGAGCGCGCGGGAATTCAGCCATGAGCCGTGCAGCGTCGAATGCCGAATGCGCAGAGGATTTTTCGGGACGGCCTGATCGAGTTCCTCGCGCGAGGGACCGCGACCATCGCGAATCAAGGCCTCGTCGCATCCGAAGGCACGCAGCCAGTTGCCCGGCGGCGTTTTTCCCGCCGCGACGCGAAGCTCGGCCAGCAACTCATTGAGGGTGCGATACTTCCATACCGAGACGCCGGTTGCGGCGGCCGCGGCTTCCATGAAATGCAGATGCGAATCGATGAAGCCGGGAATTACCGTGCGCCCCGCCATCTTGAGCAGATGGGTGCGCGGGCCGACCATCGATTTCAAATCGGCGAATTTGCCGTGCGCGAGGATCGACCCTTCGAGAATCGCGACTGAGTCGCTTTCCGGATGTCCGAAGACTACCCCCTCGTGAAGAACCAGGTCGGCTTTATCAAGCGCCATCTACTTCTCGGATCCTCAACCCACCCGGATCCATCGCCGTCGCAGTCGATGACGGCATTTCCATGTCGCGTTGCGACAATCGAGATCGCGATGCGATCAGTCTGAAGAGGGAAGCGGCTTCGCCTCCTTAATCTTCATCTGACCATCGCAGCACTCCAGTTCTCCGCTGCCCGCCTTGTTGCATAGCACCTCGGTGCCGCACTTCTCGCACTGATATCGCTTTCCAAGCTGATTGGCCATTGTGCCTCCAATAATTGTCAGGACTGTGGAGTCCAGAATTTAATCATTCATCACGAACTATTTGTCGAACGGAAGCTCGCTCACGACTGCTTTGAGATCCCCACTCTCAGTGCGCGCGATGAGCGCGACGCCCGGTGTCCACCCGCTGTGATGCAGCGTTGCCAGCCCAATCGCCCCCAGTCGCGGGGACAGCACCGCACTGCTTACGCGACCAACCTCCTTGTCGTCAAGCAGCAGCGCGGTTCCCGTAGGAGCCAGCCGCTCCAGGCGCAGCCCGAACAGCTTCTTCTTGAGGCCTCCGCGCGCGGTTGCCCGCTCGATAGTTTCCTGTCCGAGATAGCATCCTTTGTTGAATGAGATCGAGCGCTGGAGACGCGCTTCGAGCGCGATGGTCCTTTCGGTCGCATCGACGCCGACCTTCGCGAGGCCGTGCTCGATGCGGAGAATATCGAGCGCGGCTTCGCTTACCGCGATGGCGCCGGATCGAGCGAGGCGTTCTGCGATTTCATTCAGCACCACCCGATCGCCGAGGAGGGAAAACGCATCGCCGCCAAACCTCGGCACGCGCCCGAGGATCGCATTGACGGATTTCGAGCAATGCCACGGCTTCAGCGCATGCGCACCCACGATCTCTGCGGCAGAAAGCGCGTCGGCTGCGCCGGGGCCCTCGATGTGCAGGATGCTGAGCGGATGGAATTCCTCCATCTCGACGTCATCGGCGACCAGGAGCTTTTCCAGATGTTCTTTCTCACGCGGCCACGCGGTCAAATCGGTCTCCAGCGTCAACGCTTCTTCCTCGAACCAGATCAAGAAATCGCCGATGACGTGGGCATGCTCGGTGAGAAACAGCGCCGGCACCACATCGCCGGGATGCGCGCCCTTCACATCGGCACTGCACATCCCGTGGAAAAACGAGATGCGATCATCGCCGGTCGCGCGCACGATCATGCGATCATCGAGGAGGCGGAAGCCCGCGCGCTCGGTCAGCGCGCGATACTCGGCCTCGAGCGAGGAAGCCGTTGTCGAATCGGTATTGATAGCGTTCGAACTCACTTCAGATTCAAACCCGCATGCCCGAAGCCAATCCTAACACAACCGGTCGATTGAGCCATAAGTCAGCTCATCGTCGTGCGTTTCTAGATTCGAGGAATGATAGCTAGGCACTTCTAGCAGTTTTTAAGCACAGCCTTTTTGGCGTATGATTCCTCTGATGCGAGCCTTCCTGCAGCGCCGGGCGCGATTGGCGAGCGCGATTGGATTCGTCCTCATTGTCGCGCTGTCGATGCTTGCTCCGAAGGCTCATAGCGACGACCTCCGCGCCGACGCGCAGCAACTCAGCGACGGGGCCTTCGCAATCCTCAACAGCCTCACCAGCGACAGCACCAAGTCCGGCGCCAGCGATGCGATGGGTGCGATGGCGAGCTTCGCCGGCGACGCGCAGGCGCTTTCCGCCGCGATTGCCAAAGGCGATCACGACGCCGCAGGCACGGCGATGACGGCGCTGGTCGTCGATCGGCGCGCCGTCGACGAGGCGATGGTCAAGAATCCCAACGCAATCGAATCGGCGAAATGGTCACCGCTCAAGGCCGAACTCGCCTCGTTGCAAAGCCGCGTGCCTGCGGCCACCGGCGCAGTTGCCAAAGCATCTCCGGCTGAGTCGCACTCAGATGTCGTAAAACCTCCCGCGAGCGAGGCGGCTGCGACGGTTCCCGATGGCTCGGCGCCGCGAGTTGAGATCACCAGCCGCGAGACCGATGACAGCGGACTCCACATCAAGGGATATCTGCAAGGGACCGACCTCAAATCCGCGGGCATCTACGATGCGGACGCGATGATTCAGAAAATCGATCTGGCGCCCGTCCCCGGCGCTCAGCGGGTGCTGCTCGATTTCAAGCTGGAGCAAGTCTCGCCGAGCGAAACGATTCGGGTCGAGGATGCGAGCGGACGGGCCGCCGAGATTCACCTCGCGGACAATTCGAGTCCTCCGGTCGAGTCAGGTGGGCATGAGAAGATGATCGAGTTGGGTGGAGGCACCGGAGCGACCGACGCGCCGCCGATCGATCTGGCCTCGCGAGGACCATCCAACGCGGCCGAGATTCCGAGCAAGTCGCCATCGCGCCGGCATATGCATGCGAACGGCAACCTCGCGCCGCTGACCGACGTGCAAATCAACATCCTCGGTGTGCAGCAATCGATTTCAGCAACCAACAGCTACCAGGTTACCGGGCAGATCGCGGGCGCCAATGTCCATCGCGCGGGCATTTACATCGATGGGCGGCTGGTTCAGCCGATCGCGATCTCCCCCGGCAGCGATACCTCGTTCAACGTGTCGTTCACGATGTTCGGCAAAGAGGCGACCATTCGCGCATACGGCATCGGCAACAACTATGTCGAGTCATCGATCGATTTGAACGTCGCGAATGGAACCATGTACGGATCGAATCCGCCGGTAGGCGTGTATGCCTACCCGGTGAATCCGTATCCCGTGAATCCTTACACGCGCAATCCGTATGGCTATCCTGCGACTCCGTATGGCGCCGCGCCGCCGCCGTACGGCTATCCGAACGGTGGCTATCCGAATGGATATCCCAACGGCGCCTATCCCCCGCCCTCGCGCCCGTGGTGGTCAAAGGTTTTCTGACCGAACGAAACCCGTGTTACACTGATCCCGTGGAGCATGGAGACGGCAAATCTTACGATTGCAGTTGACCCCGAAACCTTGAAAAGAGCGCGAATTAAAGCCCTACGCGAGGGCTCGTCGGTGAACCGGCTGCTGCGCGAGTATTTGGAATCGTATGCCGGTTTTAAAACCAAACAGGAAAAGGCTCTTAAGGATCTGACGGACCTTTCCAAAAACGCAAAGTCGCGCAGTGGTGGTAAACGGTGGACCCGCGAAGAGTTGCATGAGCGTCGCTAGTGATGCGCTGCTTCTTCGACACCAACATACTGGTCTATATGTTCGATGATGATCATCCCGTTAAAAAAGCTATCGCCGAGCGGGTGTTTTTCTCATCAGCAGGACATGGCGAAGCACTCCTCAGTACGCAGGTTCTTCAAGATTTTTTCGTTATCGTTACTCGGAAACTAGGAACTCCTCTCACTCAGGCCGAGGCGGAGAGGGCGGTACGGGATCTTTCGGCCCTTGAAGTCGTGGTGTCGGACTCAGAATTGGTCCTCGACGCAATTGCACATAGCCGCCGTTACCGGCTGTCTCTTTGGGACAGTTTGATCATCCGAGCGGCCCTTCGCGGCGGGGCGGAGGTTCTATACACCGAAGACTTGCAGAATGGGCAGGTGTTTGAGGACTTGACCGTGCGCAATCCGTTCGTGAGCTAACGGTGCCCGCCGACGGTTGCCCCATCCTCATGGGGCCGGTAAGATCCAGAGTTCACTTCAATTCAAATCGCCGATAATGCTTAAATTGATTACCGTATGCTGATTCAAGCGACCCAACTGCGTCCCGGAATGGTGCTCGAGTACAACAAAGATCTCTGGCGCGTCATGACCATCACCCACATCACGCCCGGCAACTGGCGCGGGATGGTCCAGACCAAGCTGCGTAACATTAAAACTGGGTCGCAAACTGAAAACCGCTTCCGCTCGGAAGATCGCGTCGAGCGCGTCATCCTCAGCCAGGTGATGATGCAGTTCCTCTATCAGGACGGCGACGACTACCATTTCATGAACACGGAGAATTACGAGCAGATCACCATCCCGCGCGATCTGATCGAGGACGTGGTCGGCTTCCTTATCCCCAACATGGAAGTGCAGGTGGAGTTCTACGAGACCACGCCGCTTAACGTCACGCCACCCAAGTCGGTCGATCTCAAGGTCGAGCGCACCGATCCCGGGATGAAGAATGCGGCGGTCACCAACACCCTGAAGCCGGCCACGATGGAAACCGGGCTCATCGTGCAGGTTCCGCACTTCGTCAATGAAGGCGATGTGATCACGATCAATACCGAAACTCACGAATACGCCGGCCGCGGCAAGAAGTAGCCAGGAAGTAGGATTATGCGCCAGCCGCGCGGAAAAGGCGCGGCGCCACGCCGCCCGCGTCCGTCAGAATTACCGAAAGCTTCCGTCTATCGCGAGAGGAAACCTCTTGCGAAGGATTCGCCGCATTCGTCGCATTCTTCTCAAACTCGCGCGCGTCCGACGCAGACGCCGTTGCGCGCCGCCCCCGGCGTCTACATCGTGCAGACGCAGCCGGGATTCCAATCGATCGCATGGAGCGAGATCGAGGCCCAGATTCCTCGCGCGACGAAGCTGGGGATGCGCACCGTACCCGAGCGCGCCGGGATGCTCATCTTCGAGGCGCCAAAGCCTGCGCCGTTGGCTGCTTTGCGATGCGCCGAAGATCTTTTCGCCATCGTCGCGTATCGTCACGGCCTCGGCGACGATGCGACCTCGCTCGATAAGGTTCGTGCCGCGATTCGCGGCTGCACTCATCTCGATGAGGCGCTGAACGCGCGCGTCGCCATCGTCAAGGGAGCGCGCGCGGGCAAGAAGCTTCGCTTCAAGGTGGTAGCGCGGCTTTCCGGCGAGCATGAGTTCCGGCGCGTAGATTTCAAGCATGCGGTGGAAACCGGCGTCCTCGAGCATGGTGACCATCTGTGGCGCCTCGACGAGGATAATGCGGAGGTCGAGTTCTGGGCCACGATGCTGCGTGACGAGTTCATCTTCACGCTGCGGCTCAGCGACGACACGATGCGTTTTCGCGACTACAAAATTTCGCATCGCCCCGGTTCGCTGCGGCCCTCGGTCGCCGCGGCGCTCGCGCTGGTATCGAATCCCGCGCCCAATGAGGTTTTCCTCGATCCGCTCTGCGGTACCGGCACTGTGCTGATCGAGCGCGCGCACCTGGGCCGCTACGCCATGCTGCTCGGTGGCGACAGCGATCGCGATACGCTGGAGGCGGCGCGCGAGAATATCGGCCCGCGCTACAAACCCATCGAGATCAAGCAATGGGATGCGGCCGCGCTGCCGCTGGAAACTTCAAGCGTCGACAAGATCGTCAGCAATCTGCCGTGGGGCATGAGGCACGGATCACATCCGGAAAACCGGCGCCTTTATCCGAAGCTGATTGCCGAGTTTCGCCGCGTGCTGAAGCCGGGCGGCACGATGGTTCTCCTCAGCGCCGAGATGCGCCTCATGAGCGAGCTATGGACCAAGGCGCACATTCGCCCCTCGCACATCCTGCGGGTGACGGTGCTGGGCGCTCCCGCCGCGATTTATGTCTGCGAAAATGTGAACCGCGCGAACTGACTTCGATCTTCAGCCGTTGGCGTGCAGGCGCAGGTCGCGCGCCTGGGTACGAAACGGCTCCGGGAGAGGAACTTCGTGCCCGTCGCTCCAAACGCTCTCGAGGCGATAGAACTCGCGCGCCGGTTCGTAGAAAAGGTGGATGACGACGTCGTCATAGTCGAGCACCACCCAATGCGCATGCGACCAGCCTTCGACCGCGAGCGCATGTTGCCCATCCTGATGCATCCGCTCCTCGATGCCGCGCGCAATCGATTGCACCTGGACGTCGGAGCGTCCGGTCGCGATGACGAAATAATCGGCGATCGAATTGAGATGCTCGACTTCGAGCACCACCAAATCGTAGGCCTTCTTTTCCAGCGCCGCCTGCGCGACGGCGAGTGCCTTGTCGAGTGACGTCACTTTAGTACAGCTCGATGTGATGAGAGTTTCGGGGCGTTGAGCAGATCAAACAAAATTACCGGCCGGGACAGCATCAATAGAGCGCGTGGCGGCGGATGTAATCGACCACATCGCCGGGCAGCAGGTAATTGATCGATTCGTTGTTCTGAATTTTGGTGCGGATCTGCGTCGCCGAAATAGGGAAGAACGTGGTTTGTACAAATGAAAGCGTTTGTCCGCCTAGATTCACGTAATGATCTTGTTCCTTACTGTAACCAAAGCGATTTAGAGCGGCAAGCGAAACCTTCGCCGCTGCCTCGCCGTCGCGCAGCCGCGTATGCACCGCGATGCTGCACAACTTCACCAGCTCGTCGCAGTCCTTCCAGGTTTCCAATTCGAGGAACTGATCGGATCCCATCAGGATGAAAATCTGCGCCTGATGCCGCAGCGTCGTGGTGAAATGCTTCGCCGTGTCGATGGTGTATGAACGCCCGGCGCGCCGAATCTCGGCATCCGAGACCATGAAATGACGGTTGCCCTTGGTCGCCAGGCGCACCATCTGCAGGCGATGCTCGGCGGGCGCGAGTTCCCCCTCGGGTTTATGCGGCGGCGACGATGCGGGAACAAAGTAGACCAGGTCCAGCTTCAGCATCTCGCGAACTTCCTCGGCCGCGCGCAGATGCCCGAAGTGGATGGGATTGAAGCTGCCGCCGAAGAGTCCTACACGCAATTAATGCTCCATCAGATTTTGGTAACGTCGCGGCTCAGGTGCGGATTTGGCCTTCGCCGCGAACGAGATATTTGTATGTCGTCAGCTCACGCAAACCCATCGGGCCTCGCGCGTGGAGGCGATTGGTGGAGATTCCAGTTTCGGCGCCGAACCCGAATTCGAAGCCATCGGTGAAGCGCGTCGACGCGTTGACGTAGACGGTAGCCGAATCAACCTCGCGTTCAAAGCGCGCAGCGGCATCGCGATCCTGTGTCACGATCGCATCGGCGAGGCCCGAGCCATGACGCGCGATGAACGCGATCGCTTCATCGATGGAATCGACCATCTTTATCGAGAGAATCAAATCGAGGTACTCAGCATCCCAGTCTTCTTCGCTGGCGTGCTTGATGTTCGGCGAACTGCTTCCCGAACTGCTTCCAATGAGCGCGCAGGTCGCATCATCGCCACGAAGCTCCACGCCCGCCGCGATGAATCGTTTCGCCATCGAGGGGAGAAATTTCGCCGCGACCTCGCGATGGACGAGCAGTTTTTCCATCGCATTGCACACCGACGGCCTGCTCACCTTGGCGTTGAAGCAGATCTCCTCGGCCATCTTCAGATCGGCGGCGCGATCGACATAGGTGTGGCATTTGCCGTCGAAATGCGGCAGCAGCGGAACCGCGGAACCTGCGAGCGATTCTTTCAGCGATTCACCTCCGCGCGGGATGATCAAATCTATCGCTTCGGGATGGCGCTTGAGAATCTGGATCGCATCGCGATCGGGTGTATCGATGAATTGAATCGCGGCGGGATCGATTCCGGATTCCTCGAGTGTGCGCGCAAGCATCTTCGCGAGGAGCGTATTGGCAGCGAGCGCTTCCTTGCCGCCGCGCAGCACCACCGCGCTGCCGCTCTTGAAGATCAGCACGCCGGCATCGATGGTGACGTTGGGACGCGATTCATAAACGATCGCGATGACTCCCAGTGGCACCCGCACCTTCTGGATTTGCAGGCCGTTGGGCCGGCTCCATCTCTCGATCAGCTCGCCGACCGGGTCCGGCAGCGCGGCGACTTCCTCGACGCTTTTCGCCATCGATGCGATGCGCGCGTCATTGAGGGTTAACCGTTCGAGAAACGCACCCGCCCGACCGGAGGCTTTCGCTACTTCGAGATCCTTGCGATTGGCTTCGAGGATTGCACTGGCGTTGGCTCTGAGAGCCTTCGCGAGCGACAACAGCGCGGCGTTCTTGTGCTCGGTCGAACATAGCGCGAGCGTTCGCGAAGCCTCGCGGGCTTTCTTCAATTGCGCAACTATTTGATCTTCGAGCGTCATCAAGCTTCTGCGTCAGCCGAGCTCTTCGAGCAACACAAAATTATCGCGATGAATGATCTCATCGGCAACCTTATATCCCAGCAGCGTGGATATCTCGGCGGTGCGCCGGCCCTTGAGCTTCGCAACATCGGGAGCGGCATAATTTACCAGCCCACGCCCGAACTCGATGCCATCGGGATCGATGAGGCTCACGCAATCACCGCCGGCGAACTCACCCCGCACCTCGCGGATACCCGAAGGCAGCAGCGAGCGGCCCTTGTTGCGCAGCGCTTCCGCCGCGCCCTTGTCGACGCCCAGCGCGCCCGAGGGCTTCAGCGCGAAGGCAATCCAGTGCTTGCGACTCTTAAGACGCGTTCCTGCCGGAGTGATCAGCGTGCCGATTTCGCGCGAAGGATCCAGCGCCGCCGCAATCGTTCCCGGCTCGCGGCCCGGCGCGATGATCACCGCAATGCCGGCGCGCGCCGCCTGTTGCGCCGCCTTCAGCTTCGCAGCCATCCCGCCAGTTCCCAGCGGCCCGGTAGTTTCGGCGACGAGGCCTTTCATCTCTGCCTCGGGATTCGTGATGAGCGGAATCAGATGCGCGTCGGGACGTTTGCGCGGATCGCCGGTCAGCACGCCCGCGACGTCGCTCAGGATCACCAGCATCTGCGCCTGCACCATCGAGGCGACCAGCGACGAGAGCATGTCGTTATCGCCGAAGCGAATCTCCTCGACCGCCACCGTATCGTTCTCATTGATGATCGGAATCACGCCCGACGCGAGCAGCGTGGTCATGGTTTGCATCGCGTTCTGACGCCGCTTGCGATCGGAAACATCTTCGTGAGTGAGCAGAATCTGCGCGACCGTGCGCTCGCATTCGGAGAACGCCGCCGCCCACGAGCGCATCAGCTCAATTTGTCCGGTCGCTGCCGCCGCCTGACGCGCGCCAATCGTCGGTCCCGACAGCTTCGCGAGCCGCGCGCGCCCCGCTGCGATGGCGCCCGAAGTCACCAGGATAACCTCGCGCCCGCCGCGCACCGCCGCATCAACCTCGGCGGCCAGTCGCACGATGACCGCGGCATCGAGGCCGCTGACATCGGACAACACCGCGCTGCCGACCTTGATGACGACGCGCTTCGCACCTTTGAGGACCGCCTGCTTGTAGTCTAGCTGGGACATGCGGCCTGCGTTTTCTGAATTTCGATATTGCGCAACTCGGCCGAAATCGCGGCGACCAATGGCTCCAGTCCAGTGTGCTTGTCCGCGGAGATCGCGAGCACCTCGAGCTGCGTGGCTGCTTTCACCTTGCGCACGATCGCTTTCGCATCAGCCTTCGCAACGAGGTCCATCTTGTTGAGCGCCACGATGGATGGGCGATCGGGGAGTTCAGGATCGAATGCTTGCAGCTCGCCACGCACGACGCGAAAATCCTCGGCCGGCGTGCCGCTCGCATCGAGGACGTACACGAGCACGCTGGTGCGGCTGACGTGCCGCAGGAATCGGATGCCGAGGCCTTGCCCCAGATGCGCGCCTTCGATGAGCCCGGGGATATCGGCAATCGAAAACGCTTCCTCATCGGACACCATCACGCGGCCGAGATTCGGCGTGATGGTGGTGAAGGGGTAGGACGCGACTTTCGGACGCGCCGCGGTGAGCGCGCGCAGCAGCGTGGATTTTCCCGCATTGGGGAGACCGACCAGACCGACCTCCGCGACGAGGCGCAGTTCGAGGCGCACCCAGCGCTGCTCACCCGCGGTGCCCGGCGTCGCGATGCGCGGTGAGCGCCGCGTCGAGCTCGCGAAGTGGATATTGCCCTTGCCGCCTTCGCCGCCCTGCGCGATGGTTTTGCGCTCGCCGGGCAGGACCATATCGGCGAGGACCTCGCCGCTCTCATCATCGATAGCGATGGTGCCGGGAGGGACGCGCACGACCAGATCGGTAGCTGCCTTGCCGTATTGCTGCTTGCCGCGGCCGCCCTCGCCGTCGCGCGCGATCAGTCGCGGCTGATATTTGAAATCGAGCAGCGTCGACATACCTTCGTTGACTTCGAAGATGACGCTGCCGCCATGGCCCCCGTCGCCGCCCGCTGGCCCGCCCATCGGACGATATTTTTCGCGCAGGAATGCGATGGCGCCATTGCCGCCCTTGCCCGCATGCACGAATACACGTGCCTCATCGATAAACCGCATGTTCGAGGAAATGCTATAGTATTTGATTCGACGGCGGGCGGTAATCGCCTTGGTGAATGACAAATGCGCAAAAACAAACCCACTCCATTGCCGCGTCGAAGGGTGAGTTGACGAAACGAAGCCAAAAACATCAGGCAAATGCTGTGGTTTCGGAGCATCGATGGTGTTCCATTCGTGGATCGAAGTGGCACAGGCTTCAGCCTGTGTCTTCAGCGGTGCTGGGTTGCCATCAATTGCTATTTACCAAACGAAGCCAAATACATCAGGCAAATGCTGGGTTCGGGAATATCGGTGGTGCTCCACCAACGGTCGCGAAGCGCGATCGGCTCTCATCAGTCCGCCACAGTTCTCGCATCGAAGCCATCGCGAGAACTGCGCCGGCCAGCTTCTCTCGCAAGAAAGAGCGAGAGAAGCGACGGATCAAGATCGCAGAAACAAACCCACTTCGAGCATCGCGAGAAGTGGTCCTGAGCGCTGCGCGAAGGATCTCGAATGGCACGCCCGCCCTATTTGAAAAACGCAAAAACAAACCCATTCGGAGTTCAGGAGAACGAACATCGAAGCGGGCCGAGGTTGCTAGGCTTTTAGCCTAAAACTCAACGATCGTTCAGGGCAAAAACCGATGCACTAACCGGCCTCACCCGGACGCGCGAGGCGCGATATCGCCGGGATGAACTTGCGACCCGAGGTTCGAGGGATCTCCGCGAATTGCTCGAACCTCAAGGTGATGTCGCTGCTCACCAGCTTCGAAACTCCATCCGGTTCAGTATCTAAGCTGTCCGCATAAAACGAAATCTTCGCCGCGGCAGCGAGCGTCTTGCTCAACGCACCACGCTGATAACGCCGCAGCGTTGCCTCATCCCAATACTGCGAGCGCCGCCGCAGCGCGAGGTATCGCGGCGCGGCGCCCGCGAGAACCGACCACAGTGACATCTAGCGGACTTCGCCGACCGACCTAACCCCTAACCCCTTCCCGGACGGGAAGGGGGACCGGAGTATGAATAAGATGAGTCTCCGATTCGCCGGAGATCTTACATCTTCTCCCCTTCAAGGGAAGGGGCCGGGGGTTAGATCTCTTACGCGCAGGCCTCCGCCAGCACGCGTACGGTATCGATGGAGCTCGTGCCGATGAGCATCGTCTTAACCGGCGAGGCTTTCCATGCCTTCAGGCGCTCGACGATGCGCTCCTTGGGTCCGACCAGCGCGACCTCATCGACGAGCTTGTCGGGAATCGCCGCCATCGCTTCGTTCTTCTTGCCGCCGAGGAAGAGATCCTGGATCTCCTTGGCTTCCGCCGGATAGCCGAGGCGAGTGGCATAGTCGTTGTAGAAGTTGCGGCTTCGCGCGCCCATCCCGCCGATGTAAAGCGCCATGTTCGCCTTCACCGGCATGCGGCACTTCTCGACATCGGGACCCATCACGCAGGTGACGAACGGCGCGACATCGAACTGGTCGGCGGTCTTATGCCCCTTCGCGAGGCCGGCCTTCACCGAATCGCCGATAACGTTGTACTTCTCCGGGCTCATCCAGATCGGCAGCACGCCATCGGTGATTTCCGCGGCGAGCTCGAGGCCCTTGGGACTGATCGATGCGCTGTAGATTTTCATGTCCTTGCGCCCGTGCAGGATGCTCTTGAGCGGCTTGCCGAGGCCGGTGGATCCGGGACCCGTGTATGGAACATCGAACTCCTTGCCGTGCAGCTCGACGGGTTTTTCACGCGCGAGGATCATCTTCACGATCTCGATGTACTCGCGGGTCCGCTGAAGCGGTTTGCCGTATGGCATCCCATGCCATCCTTCGGCGACCTGCGGTCCCGAGGGTCCGACGCCGAGGATGAAGCGTCCGCCCGAAAGCGCATCGAGGGTCATCGCGGTCATCGCAGTCATCGCGGGAGAACGGCCGGGCATCTGCATGATGCCTGCGCCGAGTTTGATCTTTTTGGTGAGCGCGCCTATCCACGCCAGTGGGGTGATGACGTCGGAGCCGTAAGCCTCGCCAGTCCAGATTGAATCGAAGCCGCACTTCTCCGCTTCGAGGATGAGTTCCATAGGCAAGCCCATCTGGGCACCCGAGTATCCGGCGATGATTCCGAGTTTCATAATGTCGCTCCTGTCTCTGGTCGGTGGCACAGACCTGAAGTCTGTGGAAAATGAAAAGCCCCACGGAGAACTCCGCGGGGCTCATCTAACTTCGATGCGATACGCTCTTACGCGCTCGCCCCCTCGGATGCGGTCTCCGCGCTTGGTTCGATACTCACGCGCCGCTTCACGTTGCGGAACGTTTCGTACTTAACCACGCCATCGGCGCGGGCGTAAAGCGTATAGTCGCGGCCCATTCCGACATTGCGGCCCGGATGCACCCTGGTGCCGCATTGACGCACGAGAATGTTGCCGGCTTTGACGGTCTGGCCGGCGTAAATTTTGATGCCGCGATGTTGCCCAGGGCTGTCGCGGCCGTTGCGCGTTGAACCTTGTCCTTTCTTATGCGCCACGGGTTGATTCTCCTCGGAAAGGCGGCCTGATGTGGCCGCGCAAAAGTAGCGGGAACTATGCTCCCGCGGAAATCTCTTCGATCTTGAGTACCGTCAATTCCTGCCGATGACCGCGCTTGCGGCGATAGTTCTTGCGCCGCTTCTTCTTGAATACGATCACCTTGGTGCCGCGCGGTTGCTGCACGATTTTCGCATTCACCGCCGCGCCCTCGACCAGTGGCCGTCCGACTACGGGGCTGTCGCCGCCGATCGCGAGGACCTCGGTGAGCGAGATTTGAGCGCCGACATCGCCGACGAGGCGTTCGACGGTGATTTGGTCGCCCGCAGCAACCCGGTACTGTTTTCCGCCAGTCTTTATAATTGCAAACATGATTGAATCGGAACCAACTTAATTATCGGTCTGAGGCAGCGCTGTCAACGCATCGCTGGTCGCGGCATGACCGCATCCTATTGGTACTCAATCCGGATGCGGGCCTTCGATTGAGTTCTCCAGCACTTTGCCGGTCTTCGCGTCGATGCCGACCTCATGCTTCGTGTCGCCGTGCTGGACTACGAACGAGTAGCGCAGTCCGCTGCCTCCCGATTCCTCCTCCAGTTCCTCATCGACGATTTTGCCCGGATAGGTTTTCACAGCGAGACTTCGGGCATCAGCCAATGACACTTTCGCTTGCGGAAGGTACTTTTCGCCGGTGAAGGCAAACGCGTTGCCGGCGAGCAGGACAATCGCGGTTGCGGCGGCAAATGATATTTTCATGTTTTCAATCTAACCATCTTCAGATTGAAAGACGATCAGGTCAACAAAGTGCACCCTAAGTCAGAGATCAAGCGCCGCTCGTTCCGCGGACGATCCGCGCCTTAAGTCGAACTAGCTTAATCGAGGCCGAGACTGTGAGTACATGTCGTTCAGTTGGTCCGCGAGCGCTTCCCAATCTATCGCGCGGGGTTTGTGCAGCCGAAGAGCCTTGGCTTGGTCGAGCACCCACGCGGGGAAGTCCTCGTCGCGAGAACCTTTAGGTTGTTCCGATCGCTCTAGCATGATTCTGCCGATGACCAAATCTTACTGTTCGCATCAGAGGCTATCCACCCGTCATCGCCCGAATTAACTCGCACAACGGTTAGCGGGTATCGCGGAGCATGAGGGCGGCCTCGGTGCGGTTTTCGACCTCGAGCTTTTCGAAGATGTGCGCCAGATGCTTGCGCGCGGTGTCGTGACCGATGCTCAGCAGAATCGAGATCTCGGGGCCAGTTTTGCCTTGCCCGATGAGGGCGAGGACCTCGGCCTCCCGATCGCTGAGGCCCCATCGGAATTGGAGGCGTCGCTGCTTTGCGGCGATGGTCTCGCCGCGCTCGACCAGAATGGTGGTGTACTCGCGCCCATCGACGCTAGGCATTCGAACACCGCGCAACTTCAGCACGATACCAGTCCAATGATGATAGAGCCGATATACCGGAGCGGCGCCGTTGAATGAGCCGCCGTCGGGCTCGTGAAAGATTTTCTTGAGAGTGCGCATCACATAGTTGAGACCGTTCCGGATCAGAGGCGAGGCGAATGCATCCGAGCTGATGCGGTCGAAGGCACCGGTCTGTTGGAACATTGAGCGTGCCGCCGTGTCCATCGCGATCGACCGGCTTCATCGAGCAGAATTGCTCCGGAGTTCCAACCCGCGAGCGGCGCGAAACCGTTGTCTTCTTCCAATTGCGAACCTTCCGTACAGAGGAGCCGGGCAGTCTTTAGACCGTGTGAAATATGCGGAGCTGATGCGCGGAGAAACGCGATATCCTCGCGCGCAAAAGGTTTCTGATCGATTGTTCGCCAGACAGGGCAGTGGCCCAAATATTCGCCGGCCTCTTCGAAGCTGACCTGAACGAACCCATGCCAACCAAGAGGACGGTAGACAATGTTGTATCCATCAGCGCGATACCAGCCGCGAAGAGTAAGTTCAGCCTGGGTCCAAATGGTTTTGGTGGGAAGAACCCGCGAGTAGGTATCAGGGTTGTCGTACCGAAATCTACTGCCTGACACCTCGGAAGGTGAATCGGCGAAGAAGTGTTTTTGAGCAGGCGAGGCCGCCGCAATCTCAACGCTACTCCCGAGATATCTGCCAACTTGGCCGTCGCCGCCGACATGAAGGACTTTGTTTGGGCTGTTGGGAACCGCATCATTGATCAGCTCGAAAACAGAACGCACGAATGGTTCGAGCGGCAAACCGGAGCTCGCTAACCGCTTGATGCGACACAGCGCTATCTCTTTGTTGCGGGTGTCACTGCGCGTCATTCAGATGCGTCTCCATCGGTTAGTCGCATTTAGACTGATTGTCGGGCATAGCACAAATGTGGAATGGTCCTCGACCGTCCGACCCGCTACATCCTTCGCTCGGGCAAATCGCCCAATTCACAAGTGAGGGGAACGAGTATGCGAATCTTTCACACAACGGCAGGGCGTAGCGAACCATTCAGCTCAAACGCCGGGTACAGACAGGCGCTGACAATTGGACTGGCGATGGGCATCAGCCTGGTCGCTTCGTCAGCACGGGCGCAGACCGTCACGGCGTGCGTTAACGGGAAGAATGGCGCAGTCACAATCAGATCATCTCTGGAAAAGGGCAGTTGCCCAAAGGGGACACAGCCGATCGTGCTGGTCAGCGGGATGGCCTCGACGCTGACGGTCCAGACGCTCAATGTGGTCGACACCAACAACCATACCATCGCGACCCTGGGTAAGACCGCGACCGGCAATCATCTGACTTTCTTCGACGCTTCGGGCAACCGGACGATGACGGTGGGTAACAATGTCAATGAATCGTTCACGGGTCTCGCGACGTTCGACAACAACAATGTCATCGCGGGAACCGGCGTCGCACGGACGGTTTTCGGTGAATCAAATCCAAATGCGGGTGCGACGGCGGGTTTCGGCGCCAGCGTCTTTGACGGCGATAGCGTAAAGCTTTCCGGGTTCGGACCGTCGTTCGACCTTAGCAACAACGGCGTGTCCTTCACCGATGACGCTAGCGGAAGTTCGGCTGGAATCGGGACATTCCAGCACACGAATTTTGCGGGCTATTTCGCCAGCGATCCGAACGGAACCTCACGCCAGTTCGGTGGACTCTCATTGGACGGAACCTCTAATTTCTGGGCGGAAGCAGACCCCAACGGGGTGACTCGCGTATCGGCGGCTCAGGAGCCTTCCAATTTTGTCAACGGCGCAGGCCACAGCGGCAATGCGTTCGTGCTTTGGGATCAAAACGGACTGCAGCAGGCCGCAATGGCGGCACTTGACGACGGCTCACTTGCGGGCTTCGACACTATTGACTCCAACAACGTGGTGCGTCTCTCCGCTTTTCTCACGACTGCGCATGGCAGGAATGTCGATACTTATGATGCCAGCGGCAACACAACCGGGCATCTCCCCTGAGCCTTAGTGGCTCGCGAGGATCAATGCCTCCGGTTCGGCGCGGTCGATGATCGCGCCGAACCTTTATTCTTCGGTGCGTTGCCGCTTCGATGTCCAAATTGTAGAAGTCAATCGATGAACATTCGCCAAGCCGCCGCGATGCCGCTGATCGGGTGGTTCCTGATAGTGCCGCCGTGGGTTCCCGGCACGCATGATGTCAACAAGAGCGCGCCCCTCAGCCAATGGACCAAGCGCCATTCGTTTCCCAAAAATGAAGGATGCGAAGCCGCTAGACAGCGAGTCCAACAGGCCGGGCTGGCCCATCAGGCGGAGGGCGACTCTATCGGAATGCATCGACCGCACAACCCGGAACTGCATTGCGCGCTATGTCAGGCGCAACGCGTTTCCGATGACGATCCGCGCCTCGAATCGAACTAGGTTAGTCGAGGCCGAGGCGTTCCTTGCCTTCGGGGGAAATCATCTGCGGGTTCCAGGGCGGATCCCATACCAGATCGACGTTAGCCTCTGACACGCCGGGAATCTCGGAGAGCTTCTGCTTGGCATCCATCGCGATCGATGCGCCCATCCCGCATCCCTGGGCGGTCAGCGTCATCTTAACTTCGACGCGTTTGGTCCCGTCGGGCATCGGCGCGACTTCCATCCCATAGACCAATCCCAGGTCAACGATATTGACCGGAATCTCCGGGTCGTAGCAGGTCTTGAGCTGATCCCACACCATCGTTTCGACGTCGCCCGAACCCGAGGCTTCCGTGGTCTGCTCGGGCGTCTTGCCGAGCGCGTCGGCATCCTTGCCCGCGATGCGGAAGAGGCCGGAATACGCAGGAACCTGAACCGTGTAGGTCCCACCCAGCGACTGGGTGATGAAAACCTCGAGGCCCTTTTCGAGGGTCTGCTTGTTTCCGGCGGGGACCTGGACGCCTTCGCATTCGCGGGTAAGTTCGACACGTTCCATCATGGCTAAATCCTCGATTGAGGGCCTCATACTAGCATTGGAAGGTCTGGATTTACGAGATGTTATGCCCTCCCACAGTTCCGATTATGCTTGAAACGAATGCTTCGGGATTTCGTCTTATCTGATTATGAAGTGGCGTGTGGAATTTTGATGTGTTCGGTATTGCTTAACATCATCGTGTAGGCTATACACTTCGTATGGCGAGCAGTCCCGGCGCAATGAGGGAATCGCTTAACCTCGGATAAGGGAAGCATGAAACACGACAATCGCGAATCGAGGGCGGGGGTCATAGACCGCCTTTTTGCGGATAAGAACTGGACCGAGAATTATCGCGTCACCACCGAGGAGCGCGAATCTCTATCCAATGTCGCGATGATGGGCGAAGTCACCTCCGAGCGCGATGTACTCTTCATCCTGAATCAGCTTCGCCGGGCACGCCTGCGCTGGTAAGGCGTTACCGCTTCGCTTCCTGCCGAATATTCCCGTCATATTTCCGTCCCTTCTCTAAAGCATCCAGGGTTGCACCATCGCTACGCGAGGGTACCCGTCAGTTGCATCCTGCAGGCACTTCATCGCCAGTAATGATTGATTCTCCTACCTGCGGGTAGGAACCGATCCTGCTATCTGAACAGGGGGAACAGGTCTTTTGTTGCACGGCTGACATCGACGATGACTGCGTGGGGGGAGACACAACTCAAAAATCTGGACGGTCGGCCGACGCCTGAGGATGACGCCCGGAGCGCCGACATTCCCGACGAATTCTTTGCGTCGCCGGAACTTATCGCGACCACGCTGCGCGCCGGCTCGGTTCTGATTGTTCTGTTTCAAACCGCCTATCTCTTTCTCGACATGAATCTGCCGGCAGGGGTCAATGTTGCGACGCTCCCGCTTCATCTCGCCAATATCGCGACCGGCGTGATCGGATTTTTCCTGGCGCTCACGCCGATCGGCCGCCGCCATTGGCGCGTGTTGACCCTATGGGCCGTCACCGTGGTGCTCTTCTCGTCCACCGCGCTTAGCGTGATATCCGGGCGCAACGAACCATTCTATCTGCAGGTCGTGCTGATGGTGACCGGCGCCGCTGCGCTGTTGCCGTGGGAATCACGTTGGCAGCTATCCCTCAATGGCGTGGCGGTCGCGATGATGGTTGTCCAGACGATCAGGGTTCCCGATGAATGGTTCGAAATCCATTGGCTGACCGGACTGATTGCAATCGGCCTGGCGCAGGCGTCGGTCGTAATCAACGAGCATTACCGGCGTCAAATCGATAAAGCGCGGATGGCGGCGCTGGAAGCTTCCGAAGCGAAGTCGGGATTTCTCGCCAGCATGTCGCATGAGATCCGTACTCCGATGAACGCTATCGTCGGTCTCGCCGCGGTCCGCGGCGCGACACCGCTT
>VFSW01000292.1_pt1 | contig 70820 bp, 73 predicted proteins | sample 5358111 | NCBI WGS metagenome assembly VFSW01 (sample SAMN11554181, study PRJNA540505) | mine drainage metagenome | isolation source: sediment from site ElyBrook_90M | place: USA: Ely Copper Mine, Vershire, VT | collected 2017
GCGGCATCGCCGAAATGGCGGGCTTGCCTGAGGAAATTCGCAACATCACAGACCCGCTCGACGCAGTGGGAAACACTACCAAAGCCGTCACCAAGGGCTATGCGATCGGCTCCGCAGGACTCGCAGCCCTTGTGCTGTTCGCCGATTACACTCATGCGCTTGAAGCACACAAGCACACCGTCATGTTGTTCGACTTGTCCGATCACATGGTGATCGTCGGCCTGTTCATTGGCGGCATGGTTCCCTACCTGTTCGGTGCGATGGGTATGGAAGCGGTTGGTCGCGCGGCAGGTGCAGTGGTTGTCGAAGTGCGCCGCCAGTTCAAGGAAATCCCCGGCATCATGGAGGGTACCGGCAAGCCTGAGTACGGCACTTGCGTGGACATGCTGACCAAAGCAGCGATCAAGGAAATGCTCATTCCATCCCTGCTACCGGTCGCCGTTCCCGTCATCGTGGGCCTCACGCTGGGCGCTCAGGCATTAGGCGGCGTGCTGGTAGGCACTATCATCACCGGCATTTTCGTCGCGATCTCCATGACCACAGGCGGCGGCGCATGGGACAACGCCAAGAAATACATTGAGGAAGGCAACTACGGCGGCAAGGGTTCTGAGGCGCACAAGGCAGCAGTGACGGGCGACACCGTAGGCGATCCTTACAAAGACACCGCAGGCCCCGCGATCAACCCGCTGATCAAGATCATCAATATCGTGGCGCTGATGATCGTCCCGTTGCTCTGATCAGATAATGCCCTACAGAAACTGTTTAGGGCGCATGCGAGGTAAAGTATCGCTGGCGCCCATCAATATTATGCGCATCCCAGAAATGCTTTATGAGTCGCGCGTCGATATATTGATATCAACAAAAATAGCGCTGTGGGACGTGCTCGCATCATGCACCCGGGAGAGCAGCCTGGATGCCGACATTGTGGCAGCCTCGATCACGGCGAATGACTTTTAGTTGTTCTACAGCGCACATCCGAAAATTGCGCAGGTTTTTTTCAACGGTGCCCATGCACAGGCAAGCTACAGAAAGCATGTGCTTCCTGCGCTAGGCCGCGAATTCGAACACTTGCAGTACCAGCGCCTGCCCTCGACGAGTCCCGCCCACGCATCCCTCACCTTTGAACAGAAACTGCATATCTGGCGGGCAGGTCTTGAGTCTGTCACAAACAGCTTAAATTAGTCAGAATGGACTATTGCTAGACCTTGTTAAAACAAGCGAGAATGCAATAGGTTGCGCAGCAGAATTATTAATTTTATGTTTTATGTGTTATTCGGCATTGGTTAAGACTGTCTTTTTAAACTTTTTAAGAGGAAAATCAAATGGTTCAGAAGAAGTTATCAATTGCACTAATGGCGGCAATATCCATGCTTGCAGCACCCGTATATGCGAGTACGTCGGCCAGTGCCAGCCTGACAAACATTTCAGTGTCTTTGTATTCAACTGACGGAGGCGCAACGTTCATAAACTTTACTAATATGCCCTATAGCAATCAAATTAGCTTAGGCGCTCAAGACTACAGCTCCATCTTAATGTCGAGCAATGGTTCGTTCGGCACAGCCGACAGCTCAGTAACAGTCAGCTCTAACGACGGTCTTGCAGCAGCTTCAGGCTCCGTGACTGGAACAAACAACGGTACCACGTTTCCTACATCCGTGATGGGTAGCAGCAGCGCGATTGGCGGTCCGAATAACAGCACAAGCACGGCCAATACGTATATTGCTGCGCCCTACACTTTGGCTTTTACACTGAGCCCAAATACTATTGCGGTTTTCAGCGCGCAGGGTTCGGCTTATGCGTCAACTACAGTTGGTGCAAACATAAATAACACAGCTTTGGGCGAATCTTCCACAGCGATGGCCGAACTTAGGGTTTTTGGAGATACCAGCAGTAGTGGCTATCAGACCCAGCAATCAACTGCTGAAGTAAACGCATATGCCGGATTTACGATTAACGCGCAAAATCAGTGGCTTCCGCAGACTAGTCAGCAAACAGGATTGCTGGCCGCTTCTTTTGCAAACTTGACCGGGAGCAAAATGACCGGAACCTTCTCGAGTAATATTACTACATCCAGCACATCTAATATATCCGCAGTTCCCGAACCGGGTGAATGGGCACTGATGCTCTCCGGTATAGGTCTGATGGGCTTCATGGTAAGTCGCAAAAAATCTGCATAAGCTCTACTTCACGCAAAGCCACAGAGGGCGATCCCCTTTGCGGTTTTTTTACGTCTGTCCGATTGAAAACGAGCGGTATCAGGTTACAAAGAATGATTTACAACGGCGCAAGACGACCGTTATCTTATTGTTTTTATTGAATTTTTGGTCATCGACAGACTACGAACTAAGGCTTGCAAGCCAATAGGCGCGGGCTTCGTGATTGTTCGGTCTGCTCTTTTACCAACCGATTTACCAACAAACACGTTGGGCTTGCCGCAATCTCGATGATCTCCATGACTGTAATTTTGCGGCGGTAAAAATCTGTGCATGAGCACGGTATTGAGTTTATCAGCGCCGAAAGAAAATAGTACCCCGCCATAATTTCCGTGAATAGTAACAGTTAATCAATCAGCCAGATTTTCGGCTCTGCTTTTCCCATCCGCCATTGGCGGACATTGTCTGAAACTACAAATTTATGCGCGTGATTGTTCACTGACGGTGCCCAAACTCGAGGCGGTAGAGATTTCCATCCCTAACCCTCTGGTGTCCTTGCCCCTGTAGAGCGTGTCCAGAGCTTCCATGAACGGATTAACGCCGCCTGCCGCGCCTTCTGTTCATCCGTCCAGACTCTAGCCATGATGCGGCCATTCAAAATAGTTCGTTAATCGGCAAAAGTGTTGCTTTCTTGTTCACGATGGCATGTAACCCATTGCAGCAGATAGGTTAACATGGTCACTTTGCTGTTGTGAATGTTCATGATGTCAAACTCAAATTAGTCCGATCCGACTATTGATAGTTTATTAGTACTCCGGTAAGCTTCACGTATTATTTGCTTGGGGTTTTATTTTAGCTTTGCTTAGGATTTTAGCTTTGCTTGGGGGGGTTATTTTAATAATGTTAATTAAAGGTAATGACAATGAATGCTCTAAAATTTTTCGCAGCAATAATACTTATGACAAGTTCGTTGGCTCAAGCTGCACCCATCGACGTAAGCTACACGGTAACGGGCTCTGCAGGCAACTTTACGTATGATTTTTCGGTGACAAACAACTTGGGTGGCACAAACGATATATATTTCTTTGGCGTTCAGTTGCCTACTGCAAATATCATTTCATCAAATGGCTTTAACACCACCGCCTGGCCTACTTGGAGTAACGCCAGTTATGGCGGATCAAGTACTGTCTACAACAATAATTGGATCGGCGGCACATACATCACCCCTAGGACAACTATGAGTGGCTTTATGGTTAAAGAGACTAGCGCTACAGCTCTGACATCAGTGTCTTGGTTCGCGTGGGCAGATGCAGGCAATTACACTGGCGGGGGAAGTTTCGGTGGTCCATCCTACAACCCCGGCTTTGAAGGGGTAGCTCATATTGCCGCTGTTCCAGAGCCGGCAACATACAGCATGATGCTGTCAGGTCTCGGTCTGATGGGCTTCATGGTAAGTCGCAAAAAATCTGCATAAGCTCTACTTCACGCAAAGCCACAGAGGGCGATCCCCTTTGCGGTTTTTTTACGTCTGTCCGATTGAAAACGAGCGGTATCAGGTTACGAAGAATGATTTACAACGGCGCAAGACGACCGTTATCTAATTGTTTTTATTGAATTTTTGGTGTCCTCGACAGGAATCGAACCTGTAATTGCCCCTTAGGAGGGGGCGGTTATATCCATTTAACTACGGGGACAACTCGCCTATTCTACCGGAATTGTTCTGTAACCTGAACTCTCACGCTGGTATCATGCGCGCCTGTCGCAAGTTACACCCACAAAAGGACACAATATGAAATGGTTCATTGTCATCACCGCTGTGATTGCCACCCTGTTCGCAGTGCGCGCAGCGCTGGCGGGCGATCAGCCTCAGGCGGGACAGGCAGCGCCCGGTTTCAGCTTGCCAGATCAGCACGGCACGCAACACACGCTGAATGAATTTCGCGGCAAGTATCTGGTGCTGTATTTTTATCCGAAGGACGACACGCCGGGCTGCACCCAGGAAGCCTGTGCTTTTCGCGATGATCTGCACCAGTTAACTAGCATGGGAGCACAGGTGGTGGGCGTGAGCGTGGACAATGCAGACAGCCATGCCGAATTTGCCAAAAAATACCACCTGCCCTTCCCGCTGCTTGCCGACAAGGGCGGCGAAGTCGCGGCAAGCTACGGTGCGCTGCTTAATCTCGGCCTGATCAAAGTCGCCCGCCGTTATACATTCCTGATCGACCCGCAAGGAAAAATCAGCCACGTTTACTTGAGCGTGGACACGTCCCGCCACTCCGTGGAAATCATCCAGGATCTGAAGCAGCTGATTGCAAACAACAAGCCGTAAAAATTCATACTATATACACACTTATGCCATTCATCACACTAGATAAAGCAAGCTTAGCCTTCGGTCACGTAGCCCTCCTTGATCATGCCGATTTTCAACTCGACGAGGGCGAACGCGTCGGTCTCATCGGGCGCAACGGCGGCGGCAAGTCCAGCATGATGCGCGTGCTGGCAGGACAAGGTACGCTCGACGACGGGCTGGTGTGGCGCCAGCCTTCCGCGCGCATCTGTTATGTCAGCCAGGAACCTGTGCTCGACCCTGACGACAGCGTGTTCGATGCCGTGGCAAAGGGTCTTGGCAAACTGCAAAAACTGCTGCACGACTACCATCATGTCTCCCATCAGTTGGGCGAGCCGGATGCCGATTACGACAAACTGCTCGAAGAAATGCAGCACCTGCAGACCGAACTCGAATCACAGGACGGCTGGTCTGTGCAGGCACGCATCGAGACTGCCATCGCAAAGCTGGATCTTGATCCTGACAAGCTGGTCGGCAATCTTTCCGGCGGGCAAAGAAAGCGCGTAGCACTGGCGCAGGCGCTGGTCGCGGAACCCGATGTGCTGATCCTGGATGAGCCGACGAACCATCTGGACTTCGCCTCCATCGAATGGCTCGAAGGCCTGCTGAACAACTTCGCAGGCAGCGTGCTGTTCGTCACCCATGACAGACGTTTTTTGGACAATGTCGCAACGCGCATCGTGGATCTGGACCGCGGCAAGCTGGCTGGTTTTCCCGGCAACTTCACCGCCTATCAGGCGATCAAGGAACGCATGCTGAGTGACGAAGCCGTGGTGAACGCCAAATTTGACAAGGTGCTGGCCCAGGAAGAAGTATGGATACGCCAGGGCGTGAAAGCCCGCCGCACCCGCAACGAAGGCCGCGTGCTGCGCCTTGAACAGTTGCGCCGCGATCGCTCTGCTCGCCGCGAAAAGGTAGGGAAAGTTGAAATGACGGTGGATACCGGCGAGCGCTCAGGCAAGCTGGTCGCGGAATTATCCAATGTCAGCAAGTCTTACGGCGATCGCACGCTGATCAAGGATTTTTCGTGCCGCATCCAGCGCGGCGACAAGATCGGGCTTTTGGGTCCCAATGGCGCGGGTAAAAGCACGCTGCTCAAGATCATACTTGGCGACTTGCAGCCTGATTCTGGCGAAGTCAAACTCGGCACAAAAATATCGGTCGCCTATTTCGACCAGTTGCGCGAACAACTGGACGACGAGGCCACGCTTGCCGACACCATCAGCCAGGGCTCGGACTTCGTCGAAATCGCAGGACAGCAAAAGCATGTCATCAGCTATCTGGGCGATTTTCTGTTCCCGCCCGAACGCGCAAGATCCCCGGTAAAAAGCTGTTCGGGAGGCGAGCGCAACCGTTTGCTGTTGGCGCGTTTGTTTACCCAGCCCGCCAACGTGCTGGTGCTCGATGAGCCGACCAACGATCTTGATATTGAAACGCTGGAACTGCTCGAAGAGCTGCTGGCCAACTACGACGGCACGCTTTTCCTGGTCAGTCATGACAGAACCTTCCTGGATAACGTGGTCACTCAGGTGATTGCCTTCGAGGGCGACGGGAAGCTGGTCGAATACGTCGGCGGCTATGAGGACTGGGTGCGAGTCAAGAAATATCAGGAAACCGTAGCGCTTGCCAAACCTGCCACGCCGCCGCGCGCAGCAACCCCTCCTGTTGAAAAACCGAAGGCCGCTACTAAACTCAACTACAAGGAAACATGCGAGCTGGAAGAATTACCCAAACGCATCGAGGCACTGGAGCAGGAGCAGATCGATATCGCGGCGCATCTTGCGGACGGCACCATTTTCAGGAACGATGCGAAGCGCGCGAAACAGTTGCAGACGCGAAATGAAGCCATCGAGACCGAAGTGCTGACTATCATGGCGCGCTGGGAAGAACTGGAAAAACGCAGCAAGTAACAAGTGGCAAGTGGCAAGTGGCAAGTGGCAAATTAAAGAATAGTTCGCGCCACATTCTACGCGCCGAACAATTTTTCCCACAATTCACGGCATGCCCTTGTGTCAATTTCATCAGGCGCAACGCGGCACGGGGACGCGTCGTTGAGTCGCATGCGATGCTGGGTCTGGCGCAGGGTGCGGTACAGATCGCGCACTTTTTCTGCAATGCCAGCATCGATCAAGCCCAGCCCGGCCGAAATTTTCAGCAAGGCCAGATTGCCGACATTGGCAACCAGCTCCGGATATTGATGAGCATGCGCCAGCACCAGATATTGCACCATGAATTCGATGTCCACCATGCCGCCGCTGTCGTGCTTGATGTCAAACAGCTGACTGTTGTTGGGGTGACCCTCATGCATCTTCTGCCGCATGCTGATAATTTCAGCGCGCAATTTTTCCACATCGCGAGGCAGCCTTAACACCCGCTCCCGTATCTCTTCAAATGCCTCGCCGATTTTTTTGTCTCCCGCACAAAAACGTGCACGGGTCAGCGCCTGATGTTCCCACACCCAGGCCTCGTTCAACTGGTAATCCCTGAAGGCCGAAACCGAACTCACCAGCAAACCGCTCGCGCCGTTTGGACGCAGGCGCAGATCGGTTTCATACAGACGCCCTGAAGCCGTAAAGCTGCCCAGCATGGCATTGATGCTCTGACCCAGTCTTGCATAGTTATTCTGCGCATCCTCGTGCTCGTCATCGTACAAAAAAATCATGTCGATATCGGAGGCATAACCCATTTCCCTGCTGCCCAATTTTCCGTAGGCGATGATGGCAAAGCGAGCATGATCCGCATGTTTTTTGCGCGCAGCAGACCAGCACAGCTCCAGCACATGGCCCAATATCAGATCGGCCAGATCGCTCAGATGGTCGCTTAATTTTTCCAGCGGCAGCAAGCCTTGCAGGTCCATCGCCAGAAAATAAAATATCTGCTCCTGCTGAACCTGATGCAGCACTTCAAGCTGCCGCTCGGCATCCACCCCTGCCAGGCGCGCCTGCAAGTCGAGATCGATTTGCGGCCATAAAGGCGGCTGATAAAATTCGCGCGCATCCAGCAATTCATCAAACAGCGCCGGATGCCGGGCCAGGTAGCTTGCCGCCCAACTGCTGGCAGAGAGCAGCTTTGTCATGCGCTTTAACGCTTCAGGGTATTCGGCAAGAAAAGCCAGGTAGGATAGGCGGCCGCTGATCGCGTCGAGCAATGTCAGCATTCTGGCCAGTGTCGTATCCGGATCGCTGTACCCGGCGCAAAGCGCAATGAATTGCGGGATCAGCCCGTCCACCCGCTGCCTCCCCGGATCGGACAATTGCCGGTAGCGCAGGCTGCCGCGCAGTTGCAGCAGACGCTCCGCACTTGCTTTTGAAAACCCCAGCCTTGCGAGGCCCTCTTCTAATTCTTCTGCATTTATGCCTTCCCGCCACAACGCGCTTTGCTGTATATCGGGTGAAGCAAAAATTTGCTCGAATTGCGCACTTACTTGCGCACGATGAGCATCCAACTCCTGCAACAGCGCAGCATAATCGGCATAGCCCATCGCCTCGGCAATGATATGCTTGTCTTCTTCATTGACCGGCAAGGACTGTGTTTGCTGGTCGTCCAGATACTGCAGACGATGTTCAAGGTTGCGCAGAAAAACATAGGCCGCATTGAGATCCAATACCACCTGCGCCGGCAACAAACCATTTTCAACCAGCTGTTTGAGCACGCCCTGCGTGGGCAGGATGCGCAGCCTGGCATCCTGTCCGCCTCGTATCAACTGGAACACTTGGGCTGCGAATTCAATCTCCCGAATGCCGCCCGGCCCCAGCTTGATATTGTCCAGCCGGTCGCGACGCTGAACTTCCTGGCGAATCTGCGCATGCAGCTTGCGCATCGAATCGATCGCACTGAAGTCGAGATACTTCCTGAACACGAAAGGCTGGTAGAGTTCTTTTAATTCAGCAAGGCAATTGCTGGATGCGGGTGATACCAGACGCGCCTTGATCCAGGCGTAGCGCTCCCACTCGCGCCCCTGACTGATCAGATATTCCTCCAGCGCCGCGAAACTCATCACCAGCGGGCCGCTCTCCCCATAGGGGCGCAAGCGCATATCCACGCGAAACACATAACCGTCTCCTGTGGCCTCATTGACGAGATTGATCAGACGACGGCCCATGCGTGTAAAAAACTCATGATTGCTGAGGGCGCGCGGTCCATCCGTTTCGCCGTCTTCCGCATACAAAAAAATCAGGTCGATATCTGACGAAACGTTGAGCTCCCCCCCGCCCAGTTTGCCCATGCCAATGACCAAAAGCTCCTGTGCGGTATGGCTGGCCTCGCCTGTCGGACAGCCGAATTGCGCTTGCAGCGCATGCATCAGACAGGCTTGCCCCTGTTGCAGCACGATCTCTGCCAACACAGTCATGGCCTGCATCACTTCGTTCAGATCGCCCAAGCTATTCAGGTCGCGCAGAATCAGCTTGACCATTACCTGCTTGCGCAGCCTGCGCACCGCGCGCGCAAGCTCAGATTCATCGAGCAGATTGTCTTCCGAACGAGACAGCAGTCGCGAAATTTCATCGCGACCGCATGGCGTGTTGTAATTTTCCTGCAACCAGGCAAGCAAGGCAGGCTCAGCTTCCAGCACACGCCTGGCATAGCGGCTGCAGCGCATGGTTTTTTTCAGCATGTCCGAAAATGGCAGGTTTAACGAGTTTTGAGTATTCATGGATGTGGCTTCACGTTAGAATGCGCATTGTCCTACGATCAGTCGCCAGTTGCTAGACGTTAGTCGTTAGTTAAACCGAAAGCAGTCACTGGTCGTTAGTCGTTAGTCACTAGTTAAGTCAAAACCAAATCGCCAACTAGCAACCAGCGTCTAGCGTCTAGCGACTCGATACAGAACCCATGCTGAATTCACTTCCTGTTCGCCTGCTTTGGCACAGTTTTAACTGGTTGACGCGCATCGCCATCGTGGCGGCAGCGTCAACTGCGCTGCTATGCGCGATCATCATTATCGCGCTGCGTTACTGGCTGCTGCCAAATATAGAACAGTTCCACAATCAAATTACCACATCGATCTCAGCGGCGATGGGTAATCCGGTGAACATAGGCAAGATCAAGGGCAACTGGGATGGCATGCATCCCCATTTGAATTTTACCGATGTGCGCATACTGGACAAGCAGGGTCAGCCTGCGCTGCTATTGCCTCACATCGACGCCAGCGTATCGTGGCTGTCTCTGCCCACTGCCCAATTACGGCTGGCCAGCCTTGAAATCGACCGGCCTGAGCTGCTGATACACCGCGATCGCCTTGGGCAAATTTATGTCGGTAGCGTTGCCGTTTCAACAGGTGCGACGAATAACGACCTGTCCAACTGGCTGCTGCATCAGTCACGCATGGTGGTGCGCAATGCCATCATCGTCTGGCAGGATGACCTGCGCGGCGCGCCTCCTCTTGTGCTGACTCAGGTCAATCTGCGCATTGAAAATCTGTTCAGCCATCATCAGTTTTCTCTGCGCGCCATGCCACCCGTTGAGCTGTCGACGCCGCTGGATGTGCGCGGTGATTTTCATGGAAGGCATTTTGACGTACCCGATCAATGGCGCGGGCAACTCTTTGCGCAGATCGATCGCACCGACCTGCTGGCATGGCGCCCCTGGCTGACACTCCCCCCCCAGCTAAGCCGGGGGCGCGGCGCGTTGCGTGTCTGGCTGGGACTGGAAAAAGGCAAGATTGCCCAGCTCACGGCCGACATGGCGTTACGCGACGTGACGACCCGGCTCTTAGCAACATTGCCGGAGATGGACGTAGATTATTTGCGCGGGCGTGCTGCCTGGAAAACGCTGGCAGATGGCTGGGAGGTGAGCACCCGGAAGCTGTCCATGCGCTTGCGTAACGGACTCGAACTTGCGCCCACTGACCTTTATTTGAGCACAAACTCTGCCAGCCCAGCCCATCCCGCGGGAGGTGAGCTGCGTGCCAACGTGCTGCAACTGGAAAGTCTGGTCAGTCTGGCGAATTTCTTCCCGCTGGATGCAAAAATGCATGAACAGCTGAATACATACGCCCCTCGCGGCAAGGCATCCAACCTCGATGTGCAATGGCAGATAGCGTCTGAAAAACTGCTGGGCTACAAAATCAAGGGGCAGTTCGAAAACCTGGCCATGCAACAGGTTGGCAACCTGCCCGGATTTTCAGGTTTGACGATGTCGGTGGATGGCAGCCAGACGAGTGGCAGCCTTAATGTCAATACGCGCAATCTGACCTTAAATGCGCCAGGTTACATGCGCGAGCCGCTGCTGTTCAACACCCTGACAGGCCAGGCAAGTTGGCAGCATACAAAAGGAGAGCTGGCAATCCGCGTGGATAATGTCGCCGTTGCCAACGACGATCTGGCAGGCAATGTGTACGGCAGTTATCGCACCCAGACAGGAACGCGCGGAGTAATCGATCTGACCGTCAAGCTGACACGAGGAGATATCAGGCGTGCCGCCCGCTATACGCCGCTGATCGCACTCCGCCAAAAAGAAAACGACTGGCTCAACAGCGCTTTATTGTCGGGACATACCGAAGACTTCCATCTGCGTTTAAAAGGCAACCTGAGTGATTTTCCGCTGGACGAAAAGCATGATGCTTCATTCGAAATCAACGCACATGCTGAGGATGCGTCGATGCAATTCGCCCAGGACTGGCCCAGCATCGAAAACCTTTCCGGTGAATTCTTTATACACAACAACAGGATGGAGGTGCGCGCACCAAGTTCCAGCATATTGGGCGTACAAATACATGATTTGTCCGTCATCCTGCCCGACATGCTGCATATCGATACGCCGCTGGAAATCAAGGGCCGTGCGGATGCAGCGAACAACAGCTTTTTGCAATTCATACAGAAAAGTCCGGTACGGGGCTACATCGACGGTTTCACAGATGGCGTCGCCGCCAGCGGCAACAGCCAACTGGAGCTGTCTTTGCAAATCCCTCTGCTGCTGAACAAACCTGTTAAGGTTTCGGGTTTTCTGCGCATGCAAAACAGCGACATCGACCTGGGTGGCAGCGCACCCTCATTGCGCAATACCCGCGGCGAATTATCGTTCACCGAAGCCGGCATAAAAGCCAGCAACGTGATGACAGAAATACTGGGCGGACCGGCGCGACTGAACGTGCAAACTGTCGAGGGTGGCACAGTGCGTGCCAGCGTGCAGGGGAGAATCAATCTCGACGCGTTGCGCAAAACACAAACAAGCCCGCTGCTGGAGCGCCTGCATGGCGAGACTGCATGGGATGCGAATATCAGCGTGGCCAAGAAAATCGCCCATCTGACACTGAACACCAATTTGCAGGGCATCAGCTCCAGCCTGCCCGCACCGTTTGCCAAAAGCGCTGATGAAATATGGCCGCTGCATATCGAAAAGAAAAGCATTGCCGCCGGGCAGTACATGATCAGTGCGCAACTGGCAAAACTGTTAAACGCAAATCTGATCAGCGAAGAAATCAACGGCGTGAATGCAATCAGACGGGGCGTCATCAATTTTGGCGAACAGGTCCGCACGCCTGACAACAAGACCGATTCCAAATCAGGCCCTTCGGAGCTCAGGACAGGCCCTTCGACAGAGCTCAGGACAGGCATTTGGCTGACAGGCAGACTACCCGCCCTGTCGCTACAAGGCTGGGATAATCTTGCTAATGATGCCGGACCATCCTTGCCGATTGCCGGGGCCAACCTGCACATCGATAAACTGACAGGCTTCGGCATGATTCTCACTGATTTGCAAATCAGCGCAGGTAAACGCGGCGATGGCCTTGCCGCACAGATCTCTGGCGTACCGTTGAACGGCGAAGTGATCTGGCAACCGCAAAGTTACAACGGAACGGGAAAACTGACTGCGCATCTGCGCAACCTGTATCTTGCAAGCGATGAAACAGCAACTGCTGCAGTGAAGCCCTCAGTCAGATCAGTCTTGACGCAACCTCACCAACTGCCTGCCATGGATATTGCAATTGAAGACTTGCTTTTCAAGAATAAAAATATTGGGTACTTTGAACTGGCAGGCTTCCCCGAGGGGCAGGACTGGCGACTGCGCCGACTGCATATCGCCAACCCCGATGGTACTGTCACAGGGGATGGCTTGTGGCGCAGCTCTCAAACTCAAGTTAACCTGCTGGTGGATATTTTCAATGCCGGCAAAATTCTGGCCCGTTCCGGTTACCCCGATACCGTCAAAAACGGCAGTGGCAAACTGGTCGCCAACTTAAGCTGGAACGGGCAGCCCGATGAATTCAATTACGCCACGCTGGATGGCTCGCTCAAGCTCGATACCGGCAAAGGTCAGTTTCTCAAGATGGATCCGGGCTTTGGCAAACTGCTGGGCATATTGAGCCTGCAGGAACTTCCAAAACGCATCGCGCTGGATTTTACCGATGTGTTCAGTTCAGGATTTGAATTCGACAGCATCAACGGCAATGCTACGATTAAGCACGGCTTGATGCAGACAGATGATTTGCACATAGACGGATCTTCTGCAAAAGTGACGATGAAGGGATCGGTCAACCTGAACGACGAAACACAAGACTTGCACATCGTCGTTTTACCCACATTCGGCTCCAGCATATCCACGCTGAGCGCGTTTGCAGCAGGTCCGGCAGTAGGTCTGGGTGCTTTTATCGTCAGCAAGATATTGGGCAATCCGCTCGATAAGTTGATGTCATTTGAATACAATGTCAGCGGAACCTGGGCCAACCCTAATGTAGTCAAAGTCGGCGAGAAAATCATCAAGCTGCAAACCGCGCCAACGGACAACCCATAACACAGGAAGCACTATGTCAGCGCAATCCAACACATTCAAGGTAGCCGCCATTCAGATGGCTTCAGGACCCATAGTATCGGGCAACCTGAACGAGGCTGGCCGGTTGATAGCCAACGCAGCCGAGCAAGGTGCCAAACTGGTGGTGCTGCCGGAATTTTTCCCCATCATGGGCATGACAGAGCAAGACAAGCTGAAAGTTAGCGAACAGGCAGGCACAGGCCCGATTCAGTCGTTCCTGAGCGAAACTGCACGCCACCACAAGATATGGTTAGTGGGCGGATCTATTCCGCTTGCCGCCAGCGTTCCCGACAAGGTGAAGAACAGCTGCCTGGTGTTCGACGACCAGGGCGTGCAGGTTGCGCGTTACGACAAGATACACCTGTTCAATTTATCCCTGGGCAACGAAAGCTATGACGAGGCCAAGACCATAGAGCCCGGCAACAAGGTCGTCGTGCTGGACAGTCCGTTCGGGCGCATCGGTCTTGCCATCTGTTACGATCTGCGCTTCCCTGAATTATTCCGCGCGATGAAAGATGTGGACATCATCGTATTGCCTTCCGCCTTCACAGAGACCACCGGCAAGATGCACTGGGAGACACTGGTGCGCGCGCGCGCCATTGAAAACTTGTCCTATGTGATCGCATCCGCCCAGGGCGGCTATCATGTCAACGGGCGCGAGACGCATGGCAACAGCATGATCATCGGCCCATGGGGGCGCGTGCTGGACAGATTGCCACGCGGTTCAGGCGTGGTGATCGCAGAAGTCAACCCAACTTATCAGGCCAGTCTGCGCACAGGACTGCCCGCACTGGAGCACCGAACGCTGTATAGTTGCTAGAAGCAGTCGTTAGACGCTAGACGTAAGTTGTTAAATGCGCAATGCCAGCTAACGACTAATGCTGTATTGATTGAACTAACGAACCACGCCCAACGACTAACGATTGATTTAACTGACGTCCAATAACCGCTTTTGATTTAACTAACAACTAACGACTTACGTCTAATGGCTAATATATGACTTCAACCGCCTCGCCCGATACCCTGTTCGCCACCGCGCAGAAAATTCTGCTCGCGCCCTATCTGATCGAAACATTGCAGATCGAACAAGTATTCAACAACATGCTTGCGCACCGCCTTGATTATGCCGACCTGTATTTTCAGTACAGCCGTGCCGAGAGCTGGTCGCTGGAAGAAGGCATCGTCAAATCCGGCAGCTTCAACATCGATCAAGGAGTCGGCGTGCGGGCGGTGAGCGGCGAAAAAACCGCGTTCGCCTATTCCGATGACATCAGCCTGAACGCGCTACAAAGCGCAGCCTCTGCCACGCGTGCCATCGCGAGTTCCGGCGGCACGCAGAGCGTGCCAACGCCTGCCCTGAGCTTTGCCGAAGGGCTGCACAAGGGCTCGCGGCGCGACATCTACCTGCCGAATGACCCGATTGCAAGTCTGAAGGATGTAGACAAAGTCGCCATGCTGGAGCGCATTGAAGGTTACGCGCGCGCACTCGACCCGCGCGTCGTGCAGGTGATGGCGGGCTTAGCCGGTGAATACGAAGTGATAATGGTCGCGCGCAGCGACGGTTTGATGAATGCCGACATCCGCCCGCTGGTGCGCCTGTCGCTCACTGTCATCATCGAGAGCAACGGGCGGCGCGAGCAGGGCTCTGCGGGCGGCGGCGGTCGCTTCAATTACAGTTATTTCGACGATGCGATGCTGCACCGCTATGCGGAACAGGCGGTGCATCAGGCCGTGGTCAATCTGGATGCAGCACCAGCGCCCGCCGGCAACATGACCGTGGTGCTGGGCAACGGCTGGCCGGGCATCCTGCTGCACGAGGCGATCGGTCATGGGCTTGAAGGCGACTTCAACCGCAAGGGCAGCTCAGCTTTCTCGGGCCGCGTGGGCGAACGCGTCGCGTCAGAAGGCGTGACCGTGGTCGATGACGGCACGCTGTCTGATCGGCGCGGATCGATGCAGATGGACGATGAAGGCAATCCCACCCAGTGCACTACCTTGATCGAGAACGGCATACTCAAGGGATATCTTCAGGACAGCCTGAATGCGCGCCTGATGGGCGTGCCTGTGACAGGCAACGCGCGTCGCGAATCCTACGCGCATATCCCGCTGCCGCGCATGACCAATACCTATATGCTGGCTGGCGACAAGGATCCCGCAGAGATTATCGCCTCGGTGAAGCATGGTTTGTACGCGGTGAATTTTGCCGGCGGTCAAGTGGATATCACCAGCGGAAAATTCGTCTTCTCCACCGCCGAAGCCTATATGATAGAGGACGGCAAGATCACTTATCCGGTGAAGGGTGCGACGCTGATCGGCAATGGTCCTGATGTGCTCACGCGCATCTCGATGATAGGCAACGACATGAAGCTTGATCCGGGAGTCGGCACCTGCGGCAAGGAAGGCCAGAGCGTGCCGGTCGGCGTCGGCCAACCCACGGTCAGGATAGACGGTCTGACGGTGGGCGGCACAGTTTAATTTTTTAGCATCTGAATATTGAGCGGAGTTTGATTATGATTTCACCTGTAGCATTGAGAGACGTCCCACGAAACAATATTTTCCGCAAAGGCGATGTCTTCGTGCTGTTCGGCGAACTGTTCGGCAGAGGTTATGCAAACGGTCTGGTCAACGAGGCGAAAAAAGCCGGCATGACCATCATCGGCATCACCGTGGGACGCCGCGATGAAAACAATGCGCTGCGTTCACTGACCGATGAAGAGCTGGCTGTTGCCGAATCGAATCTCGGCGGCCGCATCATCAACGTGCCGCTGATGGCAGGTTTCGATCTGGATGCGCCAGCCGGCGAACCCACCCCTACCGATCTGTTGTCTGGCATGACACTCAAAAGCTGGCAGGACGACAAGCTCGACTGGACGCATATCGAGAAGTGCCGCATCGTCGGTGTGCAGCGTTTCAAGGATTCCGTCGCGAAGGTGATGAGTGAGCTCGACGGCATGATCGCGGATGGCAGCAACGTGTTCTTCGCACACACCATGGCGGGCGGCATCCCCAAGGTAAAAGTTTTTCTGGCCATCGCCAACCGCATTTACAAAGGGCGCGGCGAGCGCTTCATGTCTTCGCGCGCGCTTCTTGACAGCGATCTTGGCAAACTGATTTTGATGAATTTTGACGAAGTCACGGCCAACACTTTTCAGCATCTGATCGATGGCAGCGCAGCGATCCGCAACCGCATGGAAAAAACCGGCAGTCAGGTGCGTTACACCGCCTACGGCTACCACGGCACCGAAATTCTGATCAACGGGGAATATCAATGGCAGACCTACACCAATTACACGCAGGGTCATGCCAAAATGCGTCTGGAAGATGTCGCCAAAGCCGCCTGGGAAAAGGGTGTCAAAGCGACTGTCTACAACTGCCCCGAGATACGCACCAACTCATCGGACATCTTCGCAGGCGTCGAACTCTCGCTGTTCCCTTTGCTCAAGGCGCTCAACAAAGAACATGATGGCGCATGGGCAAAGGAGCAATGGAAAGCCTGCCAGATGCTATTGCAGGAAGGCATCAGCATCGAGAGCCTGCTGAAAAAAATCGAGGACTACAATGTCAGCGATGTGATGACAAAATACCGCAACTTCGCGGCGTGGCCGATGGACAACTCGGCGGAGCTGGCTGATGTAATGATAGGCACATCGGAAGAGATCACCCAGATGCACATCAACCGCACAGAGCTGGTCGCTGGCCATTTGAGCGCGCTGGTGCTCGAAGGCACAGGTCCTTTGATCTTCCATGAAACTTCAAACCCGACAGGTCCTGTACTCTGGCTCAATCACGACATCATCGCCAAACAGCTCATTCTGATGCACGCCTGATGCAATATGAATGATGCGGCAGAGGCACATCAGCTGAATAGACAAACGGTTCATTCAGCGGGGAATGATGCTGCCCTTGACTGCGCTGCCGACAGCAAAGCCGGGACATTTATCAAAATAAAATATTTTCTCTTCTCCATTGTCGAAGCGCACGGCAACCTGCCATGTCGTGATAAGGCCAACTCTCATCATGAGAGTTTTTTCAGTTCATTGGTCTCACCATTTGGATTTCCGGTATAACCTTAAAATTTATAGTGACATATCATTTTCCAAAACTAAGGCGTACAATCTTTGTGGGAATTACTGAAAGGTCTGTTTGGATCATTCCCGAAGTGGGGATTCTCGATTTAAGCTGAATTCCATTTTCCGGATAAAAGGGCGTCAAGAGTTCCCGTTTATTCACTTCCGAGGAGATTAAAAATGGGTATCGAAGAATGGATTCTGATTGCAATTGTAGTTCTGCCCGCCATCGTCTTGCTGACAGAAAAATAACCGGCAATATCACGTCTTGAAGATCAGGTCTTGTTATTTGCTAGCAAGACCTGGATCTTGTCTTCCTCATCTTTTCAGGCATTGCCCAGGCCGCGCGTGGGGAGGTTGATTGCCTTTGCAAAATCCAACATGCGTCGAATTGGCAGCACCGCGCGAGGAATGATGGCGGGGTCAATATATATTTCGTTGTTGCCTGTCTCCAGCACTTGTGCAAGATTTTGCAGACTGTTCATCGCCATCCACGGGCAATGACTGCAACTTACGCAATTCGCACCCACACCCGAGGTGGGCGCTTCGAGAAACTGTTTGTCCGGACAGAGTGTGCGCATCTTGTGCAATATGCCGTTGTCGGTCGCGACGATGAATACCCGCGCGTCCGCGCTCTGCGCAGCCCTGATCAGCTGCGTGGTCGAGCCCACCACATCGGCCAGCTTGATGATAGCACGCGGCGACTCCGGATGAACCAGTATCCTTGCGTCCGGATATTTCGCCTTTAGCTCAATCAGCTCTTTTGTCTTGTATTCGTCGTGCACCACGCACGCACCCTGCCAGAGCAGCATGTCCGCGCCGCTCTGTTCCTGTACGTAGTTGCCCAGATGTCGATCCGGCGCCCACAAGATTTTCTTGCCTTGTGACGCCAGATGTTTGACAACAGGCAAGGCGATGGAGCTGGTCACCATCCAGTCGGCTCGCGCCTTCACCGCCGCGCTGGTATTGGCATAGACCACCACGGTGCGATCGGGATGTTCATCGCAGAACGCGGCGAACTCACCAGCCGGGCAGCCCAAATCAAGCGAGCACTCTGCCGCCAGATCCGGCATCAGCACACGCTTCTCCGGATTGAGTATTTTGGCGGTCTCGCCCATGAAGCGCACGCCCGCCACGACGATGGTGGCAGCCTTGTGCTGATGTCCGTAGTTGGCCATATCCAGGGAATCAGAAACGATGCCGCCGGTTACTTCCGCCAGATCCTGCAAATCAGGATGCACGTAATAATGCGCGAGCAGCACCGCATCCTGTTCAATCAGCAGAAGTTTGATGCGCGCAATCAATTCCGTTTTTTCATCGGGCAGAGGCTCAGGCATCACCTTCGCCCAAGCTGCTGCGGTCGCAAGACCCGGATGGTCATAGGCAATAGAAATTCTGTTTTCGCTCATCTCTTTTTCCTGATTTTCGCCAGAGTCAGTATTGCTTGGCGGTTGCTCGGCGAGAACACTTTTTTTTCCGCTTCTTGCCACGGCAACCACTGATAATTCAGGTGTTCGCGCGGCGCAATCTGCACTGCAAGTCGTTCTGGCAATTCCAGACCGAACACATGCTCAGTGTTCTGTGTCACGCCATCCGGGTAGCGATGCCGCCAGTGCGGATAGATTTCATAGGTATTCTGTAACTGCCAGTCTGTAAGTACATAATGCCTTGCATCAAGCCCCGTCTCTTCGCGCACTTCGCGTATCGCAGTATCGATCAAGGTCTCATCTCCTTCACGGCTGCCGGTGACGGATTGCCAGTAACCGGGATGATCAGCGCGCTCCAGCAGCAACACGTATGGGCCTGTCCTGAGCTCAGTCGAAGGGCCTGTCCTGAGCTTAGTCGAAGGAGTGGTATAAATCACCACCAGTACCGAGATCGGCTGTTTTTTACCAGACATAAATAATCAGGCAAACAATATCCAGAACGGCTTGTTGCGCTGACGCCAGTACACCACCGTATCATCAAAGATATCCTGCGCAATCTCCCTGTCATTAGACGACAGACCTAACGTGGAACTGGCATTTTGCAACAGTAACACATATCCGGGCGCATTCTGCCATGACAAATCGCACAGCATATCGACCAGTGCATCCCAGTTCGCTTCAAACTCGTTGTGAAATCCCGTGGCACGCACCAGCGCAATGAGCAGATTTTTTTTGCCCTTGAATCCCTTTAAGTCAGCTTCCAGCAATGCGAATCCGGCCGCATCGACAGCATGGCGCAACTCATCTACACTGTAACCCAACTTGTAGCAACCGGCATCGGCCAGGTTGCACAAATGTGGCGCAATATCTCCCCCGCCCTCTCTTTCGGAAGTAAGATTTTCCCTCTCATACTCGCGGGTGGCTAAAGCATTTTCTTGCATGGCTACTCCCGTATGCGTTTAAAGGATTGATAATGATCCGAACTATATTCACCCGGATTACCTGCGATAACTCCGCCCTGCACCCGTTGCTCCCACCGTATTGGTAATAACGCCCAGTGCATGAACAAACGTGAACCGTACTAGGAAATCTCAGCCTGTACCGTCTGGCGCAAGCGGATATGCAAATCGCGCAGCTGTCTTTCATCCACTGCAGAGGGCGCCTGTGTCAACAGACACTGTGCGCGTTGCGTCTTGGGAAAGGCGATCACGTCACGTATGGATTCCGCACCCGTCATCATCGTGACGATGCGATCCAGCCCAAACGCGAGACCCCCGTGCGGCGGCGCGCCATATTGCAGCGCATCAAGCAGGAAGCCGAATTTGAGTTGCGCTTCTTCGGCACCGATATTGAGCGCGCGAAATACCTGGGACTGCACCGCCTCCTTGTGTATGCGCACCGATCCGCCGCCCAGCTCCCAGCCGTTCAACGCAAGATCGTATGCCTTGGCAAGACACCTGCCGGGATCCGTTTCCAGATACTGGATATGTTCGTCCTTGGGAGAGGTGAACGGATGATGACAGGCTGTCCAGCGTTTTGCTTCCTCGTCGTATTCGAACATCGGAAAATCCACTACCCACAATGGCTCCCAGGCTTTCCCGTTGGTATAGCCCTTTTCATGGCCTATCTTGCTGCGCAAGGCGCCTAAAGCGTCATTGACCACTTTCTCCTTGTCCGCGCCAAAAAAGATGATGTCGCCGTTTGCAGCACTCGTGCGCTCCATCACAATTTTAAGCGCAGCCTCACTCAGATTTTTCACGATAGGCGATTGCAAGCCTGACTCATTCAATTGCGTCACATCGTTGACCTTGATGTAAGCCAGACCCTTCGCACCGTAGATGCCGACGAACTTGGTGTATTCGTCGATCTCGCCGCGGGTAAAAGCTGCGCCGCCCGGGACGCGCATCGCGGCGATACGGCCGTTAGTTGAATTCGCCACACCGGCGAATACTTTAAAGGCAACGTCCTTCATCGCATCCGTCACTTCGGAAAGTTCTAGCGTCACCCGCAGGTCGGGCTTGTCGGAGCCGAAGCGCGCCATCGCATCCGCATAGGTCATGCGCGGAAACGGATTCGGCAGATCCACATCCATGGTCTCCTTGAATACCGTGCGTATCAGCTCCTCGGTAAGCTGCATGATCTGTTCCTCGCCAAGGAACGAAGTCTCGATATCCACCTGGGTGAATTCAGGCTGACGGTCGGCGCGCAAGTCCTCATCGCGGAAGCACTTGGTGATCTGATAATAGCGATCGAATCCCGATATCATCAGCATCTGTTTGAACAGTTGTGGCGATTGCGGTAACGCGAAAAATTCGCCCGGATGCACACGCGATGGAACTAGATAGTCGCGCGCACCTTCAGGCGTGGACTTGGTCAACATTGGCGTTTCGATGTCGATGAATCCGCGGGCGTCCAGAAAGCGGCGAAACGCCATCGCCACCTTATAGCGCAGCATCATGTTCTTTTGCATCTGAGGACGGCGCAAGTCAATCACGCGATGCGTCAGTCGCACGTTCTCGGAGAGATTCTCGTCGTCGAGCTGGAACGGCGGCGTCACCGACGCGTTCAGCACCTCGATTTCATGACAGAGGATTTCAATTTCACCGCTGATAAGATTGCTGTTAGCAGAGCCCTCCGGGCGACGACGCACCACACCCGTAATACGCAATACATATTCGTTGCGCACCGACTCGGCAATCTTGAACATGTCCGCCTGATCCGGATTGCAGACTACCTGCGCCAATCCTTCCCGATCGCGCAGGTCGATGAAAATCACCCCCCCGTGATCGCGACGGCGATGCGCCCAGCCGCAAATGCTCACGGTCTGGTCAAGCTGATCTATGTTGAGTGTGCCGCAATAATGTGTACGCATGATATTTAATTAGTTAGGAGTATAAATCTTGTGAAATGCTGTTGAATCGACATCGGACACCACACCCATCGAAACGATCGAGCGCAACGCCACATCCACCGTCATATCAAGGACTATCGTGTCAGACTTGCGCACGAAAAAATAAAAGCCGTTCACGGGGCTCGGTGTGGTGGGAATGAACACCGCCACATGCTCTTCGCCCAACCTTCCCTGCACTTCGTTGGGCACGTTGGTCTGAAACGCCAGCGACCATGCATCGGGGTGGGGATAGCGCACCAACAATACCTTGCGGAACGAATTTCCCTTGCCGGACAACAAGGTATCGCTGACCTGCTTCACGCCCTTGTAAATATTGCCGACGAAAGGAATGTGCTGCATGGCCATCTCGGAAGCCGCCCATAGCCGTTGTCCAAACACATTGCGGATCAACAAACCGGTTAGCAGCACCACACCCAGCGTCAGAATGATGCCCAGACCCGGAATATGCACGCCCAGCAATCTGTCCGGATGCCAACTGCTTGGCAGCAACAGCAGGGTTCGGTCCATCGTGGTGATGATCAGATTCAACACCCAGAACGTGATACCCAACGGCACCCAGACCAGCAGCCCTGTGACAAGAAATTTTTTCATCGATCAGCTGCCGACTACCGGACAGGAAGCCGCGTTAGCGCATGGCGCAGCCGCCTCAGCTTTGGGCTTGTTTTTGAAGTCGGTCACATAATATCCGCTGCCTTTCAACTGAAAACCCGCGGCAGTCAATTGCTTGGAAAATGTTTCCTTACCGCATTCAGGGCAGGTATTGAGCGGTTCGTCGCTCATTTTTTGCATTACGTCCTGTTGCAAACCGCAACTGGAGCAGGCATAAGCATAAATTGGCATGGCTAGTCCTATTGGGAGATTTAAGAAACGCGCATTATACCTGAGCGCACCTTTACAGCGCAGTGGTTTCTACTCATCATCAGCACATCCCTTCAGAACCTGAAAAACTTGCCGTAAAGCTGTATATGAGGTTAATCCAATAAAGCTTTTAAGGCCCGCCGAACGCCATGCGACAAACACGATGGACATGACTGATTCTTTCCAAATAAGCGATAAAAACAACGCCTCGCAGGAATATCTGGAGCTGGGTCAGTTCATCCCTTTCATATATCACCACAACATGCTGGCGGACCCGGCGCGCATGGATGCTTTTCACAGAGCCATCCATTTTGCAGTACCACCCGGTTCGCGCGTACTGGACTTGGGCGGCGGCACTGGTGTGCTATCGTTTTTTGCAGCACAACGGGCAGCAAAAGTATGGTGCGTAGAACGCAACCCGGAGCTTGTAGGGGCCGCTTGCCGTTTGCTTGCTTTGAACCCTGGCACCGAACGGATCGAGGTGATACAAGCTGACGCGTTCGAATATCTGCCGCCAGAGCCCGTCGATGTCGTGATTTGCGAAATGCTGCATGTAGGTATGCTGCGTGAAAAACAGGTACCGGTATTAGCCAGTTTCAAAAAGCGTTATCTGGAAAAATTTGGCGCACCACTACCGCGCTTCGTACCCGAAGCGTTCATTCAGGCCGTGCAACCGGTATGCCAGTCATTTGACTTTAGCGGGTACTACGCTCCTGTCCCCTCACTTCAAGATCCTTCAGCGACGCACGAGCGCACCAGGGAACTAGCTCAACCTGTGATCTTCCAGACGGCTTGTTACGAAGATTCGTTGCCCATGGACTGCGCATGGCAGGGAGAAATCACCTTACGCCGTGACGGCCAACTCAATGCACTTCGCTTCATCACCAAGAATGTACTGACCATCCTCAGGGAGACACAACAGAGTATAGACTGGTTCAGCCAATATCTGATCCTGCCGCTGACAGAATCGCTGAGTATCGCCGCAGGTGAACGGATTACGGTTACTTTTTCCTACACGATGGGTGACCCGATCGCCACACTCAGACCCATCGTGAAAGTGCTCGACTGATGATCTCAAATTACTGTCCCGCAAAATGTGCAAGACATGTATAATGCGTGCGTCCTGCGTAAAACCAATCAGCGCCGCGACCTCTTAATTCACTCCAGATCTCTTCGATCATACATTCGTCTGCCCCGATTGGTGCCGCTCTTACAGAACGGCAGGCCGTCGCAGGAGCCATGCTTTGCCAAATAATAATACTGTTTCAACCGCAACCTTTGCCAGCCTGAATCTGGCAGAACCTTTAATGCGCGCCATCAGTGACTCGGGTTACACTCACCCCACTCCTGTTCAGGCACAGGCGATTCCACAAGTCCTGGCAGGTGGCGATCTGCTGGCCGGCGCACAGACCGGCACCGGCAAGACCGCCGGCTTTACCCTGCCGATACTGCATCTGTTGTCTACAAAACCCGCTGCCCATACTCCGCGCGCAGGCGCACCGCGCTGCCTGATACTGACCCCGACGCGCGAACTCGCAGCACAGGTGGAAGAGTCGGTCAAAACCTACGGTAAATATCTTACGCTTAAATCTGAAGTGATGTTTGGCGGCGTCAATATAAATCCGCAGATCAAGGCGTTGCGCTCACAGATAGACATACTGGTGGCAACACCGGGACGCCTGCTCGACCATGTCGGACAAAAGACGCTGGATCTGTCGTCCGTCGAAATCCTGGTGCTGGACGAAGCCGACCGCATGCTGGACATGGGTTTTATACGCGATATCCGCAAGATTCTGGCTCTGTTGCCCAAGCAACGCCAGAACCTGCTTTTTTCTGCGACCTTCTCCGAGGAAATCAAGACGCTGGCCGACGGCCTACTGCACAATCCTGGCTTTGTCGAAGTGGCGCGCCGCAACACCACCTCGGAGCTTGTCACACAAAGCGTGCATATGGTGGCACAAAAACTCAAAAGCCATTTGCTCTCACATTTGATCAAGCACAATGACTGGAAACAGGTGCTGGTGTTCACCCGCACAAAACACGGCGCAAACCGTCTGGCCGAAAAATTAAATGCTGACGGAATTCCTGCTGCCGCGATTCACGGGAACAAGAGCCAGTCGGCGCGCACCAAGGCACTTTCACAGTTCAAGGACGGCACGATGCCGGTACTGGTCGCGACCGACATCGCAGCCCGCGGTCTTGACATCGATATGCTGCCGCATGTGGTCAATTTCGAACTGCCAAACATACCGGAAGACTATGTACACCGCATCGGCAGAACGGGGCGCGCAGGCAGCAATGGATCCGCGATTTCACTGGTGGATAGCGAGGAGTTGCAGCACCTCAAGGATATCGAACGTCTGATCAAGACACAGATACCAAGAGTGGCTATTGACAGCTTCGTGCCGCCCACACACATTCCGGCAGAAGCACCGCGCCCTCCTCGCCCGCAGCATGGGCAAAAGCGCCACAGCAACACGACGGCCGGCGGCAATCGCCAGCCGGGACAAGCGGTAAAGCCTCGCAGTGCACCCAACAACCCGCGCGGCGCGTCCCGCAGTGATCCGCAGGCGCGCGTGCATAACCCCGCTCAGCCGCCTGCAAAACCAGCGCAACAGCCTTCAGCATCTAAACACTTGTCAGAAGCCGCTCGCCATCAGGCCATGCCGCAACCTGCGCTGTTTTCACCTAGGCCTGCTGTACGGCGCGGCAAGTAGCCACCAGCTCTTAACATAATATTTTTGATTGCAATAACGGACCCGAACCCCATGGCCAAGACAAATTACACCTTCGAAAAACGACAGAAAGAACTCGCCAAGCAAAAGAAGCAGGCCGAGAAGCTTTTGAAAAAATCCGCAGCAAAACTTGATCCTTCCCATGAAGATCAACCGCTTCCACCCGTCGATGAAAAATCAACGCCTGATTGAACAAGGGCCATCACATCCCTGTCAGATAGCGGCTGTGATGCACTTGATACTCAGTTGTGTCAATCGATGGGGTTGCTTGCATGTGCTAGTCGCCATGTGTCAAAATTTGTTTCAAACGTATTGTCCTCAACGCTCAGCGCGTTGTTGACTTAAGGGTAGGAGCGGGATTGAGGAGTGTGAATTGGGCAAGACCAGAAGTACCTCTTGCATCAATCCTCAATCCTTAGTCCTGTATTGAGGAGATTGTCATGGGTATTGAGAGTACGCGATTTTTGGTGGTGGATGATTTTTCGACGATGCGACGCATCGTGAGGAATCTGCTGAAAGAACTTGGCTTTGTCAATGTGCAGGAGGCTGAAGACGGCGTCGAAGCATTGAAGAAGCTGCGTGCCGACACCTTCGATTTTGTCGTCTCGGACTGGAATATGCCGAACATGACCGGAATTGAGTTGTTGAAAGAGATACGTGCGGATGCTCGGCTTAAAACCTTGCCGGTGTTGATGGTGACGGCGGAAGCGAAGCGCGAAAATATCATTGAGGCAGCCCAGGCAGGTGCTTCGGGTTATGTGGTTAAGCCTTTTACTGCTGCCACGCTGGACGAAAAGTTGAAAAAAATATTTCAGACCATGAATAAGTGAGTGCTGACATGACAACCCATACTGCAATCCAGGAAAACGACAATATTTATTGAATTGTATCTTTATAGCGCGTGGTAACATCCTGTTGACCAGCTGACCAGTTGCGTTCAAGTCTTTCATCAACCAGATAGCAAATCTTCCTTCATGGACAATCCTGTTGCACCCGGCCATTCGGCAGGTGTTTAGCCGACTATATCCAGGCCAAACTGCATAGATATTCTGGTCTATATGCGGCAAGTGGTGGCTATGATCTAATCCTTCCTGTGCGTGGGCGGACTGACAAATTTGCGGGGCGCGAATGAATCAGTTATCTCACCACGCACACCCTGCTGTAGTACGACTGACGCTATATTTTTAAATGTCCACAGAATTTTCTTGATTACAAAGAATGGAGAAAAACATGTCAACGTTCAACTATGCTGCAATTGATCCAATGGCCCTGATTTTGTCTGACCGTGCATATTTAATCTGGGTGGAAATTCACCATCCAAACGAGCCGGCATTGTCCAAGGTTGCGGAAGTGATCAAATCACTGACTGCGGAAGAAAAAAAATTTGCGCACGCAAGAGCAACAGCCATGATTGCCTATGGCAGAGCAGTAGAAGAAAGTTTGCAAGGCAAGCGATAAATGCCGGATCGTTGCTGGAGACGAGGATGCTCTAAAACCACGTCGAAATTGAATATCCGTTATGTTTTTTTGTAGTCAGGAGATCGCTATCATGGAAAATGTTACGATGGACTCAAAAACCAATTTATTTCAAACCAAGCAGGAAAAACTGACTGAATTAACTACCCAGCAGGAGAAATTAAAAAATTACAATCTGAACTGGCTGTTCTTGAATCGAAGATAAAGAATGATCAAGGACTGTCAAAAAACGACACAAAATTCATCGCCGAACTCGGATGGCTTAGCGCGGCAGCGGTCACCATAGCCGTCATCGCCGACAGTATGTAGCTTACCGCCCGTATAGGCATACCAAGCATTTACTGACACTGTGGATGCAATTCAGCGCGATTTGTCATCGCGCTTTGCATCTTCCATCGCGCATTCCTTTGCGTCGCACATGGTGGCGGCCATCGAAGCTAGCAATACGGCCAGGGTGACGCCGAGTATCCAGGCGAAGTACCACATGTTTCTCTCCTTTATAAATCTAAAAATCAGTAAACAGACTTGTCATGGGCCTTGATGTATTCGACAGTAACCTTGCCGCGCATCACCTTGTACGCCCACGAGGTATAGATGATGATCAGCGGCATGAAGATTACCGTGGCTCCCAGCATCAACTCCAGCGTCATCTGCGAAGACACGCTGTCCCATACCGTGAGGCTGGAACGCGGATCGGAGGACGAAGGCATGACGAACGGGAACATCGACACGCCTGCCGTGCCGATAATGCCCGCACAGGTAACCGATGAGGCGATGAATGCCGTGCCCGGTTTGTTGCTGCGTGCAAACAGCATGCCGATCGCCGTCGCAGCGAAGGCTGTGATCGGCACCCATTTTGCCCAGGCATACAGCGTGTAATTCTGCATCCACGCGCCCACCTGCCGGATCACGGTCTTGTCCAGCGGGTCGGGCAACGCGTTGGGGTCGATGTGGCTCGTGATGGCATAGCCTTCTATCCCGTTCATCACCCACAATCCTGCCAGCGCAAAAGTCACAAACGTGGCGGCACCGAAGATCAGGCTGGCGGTGCGTGCACGGCGATAGATATCGCCTTCAGTGCGCAGCATCAAAAAGTTCGCCCCCTGAAAGGCAATCATAGCCAGGCTCACCACGCCCGACAGCAGCGCAAACGGATTGAGCAACTGCCAGAACGTGCCGGTGTAGCTGGAACGCAGGGTATCGTCGAACTGGAACGGCACGCCCAATAAAAGATTCCCGAACGCCACGCCGAAGATGATGGGTGGCACCGCGCCGCCGATGAACAGGCCCCAGTCCCACGTACTGCGCCAGTTCGTGTTTTGCAGCTTGGAGCGGTAATCAAAACCCACCGGGCGGAAGAACAACGCCCACAGCACCGCCATCATCGCCCAGTAGAATCCCGAGAAGGCGGTCGCATACACCAGCGGCCAGGCGGCGAAGATTGCGCCCCCTGCGGTGATGAACCAGACCTGATTGCCATCCCAGTGGGGCGCCACGGTATTGATCACGACACGCCGCTCCACATCGTTCTTGCCGACAAAGGGCAGCAGCATGCCAACACCCATGTCGTGGCCGTCCATCACCGCAAAACCGATCAGCAGCACGCCCACCAGCAGCCACCAGATTAACTTGAGAGTTTCGTAATCCATCATTGTGCTCCTTGTGCGTTGGCGGGTTCACCGTGGTATCTGCCCGTGCCCAGACTGGACGGGCCCTGGCGCGCATACTTCACCATCAAATACATCTCGATGACGAGCAGCACGGTATAAAAGGCCACAAAGCCTGCGAGAGATCCATAAATATTACCGGGTGTTAAGTTGGATACCGACAGATGGGTGGGCAATACGCCATAGATCGTCCACGGCTGGCGCCCGTATTCAGCCACGACCCAGCCCAGCTCCGCAGCGATCCACGGTGCGGGAATGAAAAACAGTGCCCAGCGCAGCAGCCATTTCTTTTGAATGAAATCACCTCTGATCGAATACAGCAGCGCCAGGGAAAACAGCAGCAGCATGCTGAAGCCTAACGCCACCATGATGCGGAAGCCGAAGAACATCGGCGCGACGCGTGGCACCGTGCTGTCGACCGCCTCCTGTATCATTTCAGGCGTGGCAGCCGATACATCCGAGATGTATTTCCTGAGCAACAACCCAAAACCCAGGTCAGCCTTGTGCGCGTCGAACACTTTCAGCGCTTCCGTGTCGTACTTGTTTTTGCGCAAAGCCTCAAGTGCCTTCACCGCAAACACGCCGTTGACGATGCGCTGGCGGTTCTTCTCCTTGATCTCAGTAATTCCCGGTATCGTGCCCGTCAGTGAGCGCGTGCTGATCAGCCCCAGCAGGTAGGGAATCTTGATTTCGTAATCGTTGCTGTGCGTCTCCTCGTTGGGCAACGCGAAAGCCACCAACGAAGCAGGTGCAGGCTCGGTATGCCACATCGCCTCGATTGCAGCGAGCTTGGTCTGCTGCGCCTCGCCTACCGTATAGCCAGACTCGTCACCCAGCACGATCACCGACAAGGCGGAAGCAAAGCCAAACCCGGCGGCGACGCGAAATGAGCGCCTTGCAAAATCAAGATCGCGACCCCTGAGCAGGTAATAGCTGGAAATGCCCAGAACAAACAGCGAGGCGGTCAGATAGCCTGCCGAAACAGTATGTACAAATTTAGCCTGTGCTACCGGATTGAACACGATGGTCCAGAAGTTGGACATTTCCATGCGCATCGACACAAATGAAAAATTCGAACCGACCGGGTTTTGCATCCAGCCATTAGCGATCAGTATCCACAATGCGGACAGATTCGAGCCCACCGCCATCAGCACCGTCACCATGAAGTGCTTCCATTTGCTGAGTTTGTCCCAGCCGAAGAAAAACAGGCCGATGAAGGTCGACTCGAGAAAGAACGCCATCAGACCTTCGATCGCCAGCGGCGCGCCGAATATGTCGCCGACATAGTGCGAGTAATACGCCCAGTTGGTGCCGAACTGGAACTCCATCGTGATGCCGGTGGTCACGCCCAGCGCAAAATTGATGCCGAACAGCTTGCCCCAGAACTTCACCATGTCCTTGTAAACCTGTCTGCCCGTCACAAGATACGTCAGTTCCATGGTGACCAGCAAAAAAGTCATGCCGAGGGTTAACGGCACAAACAAAAAATGATAAAGCGCGGTGACGGCAAACTGAAGGCGCGACAGATCTACCAGTTCAGTGCTGATCATTTGCAATTACTCCTTGGTTGATGACAGGACCCGATGCAAGCAGAGCGTGGCTGACTTGCTCTGCGCTGGGTGTTTCTGATGTGCGAAAAAAAACCCACCAGATCGCAAAGATCAGCATGACCTTGACTAGCAGGATGAGCAGAATTTCTTTAGCGAAGCGGGTATTCCATAGCTGGCGTATCACAATGCCCCCTTGTGGTTTGCACTGAAATTGATATAGCTTATGGCGACTGAATAGTTCAGGCATGATACTCCAACGCTTAAAGGTATGGTAATTGATTTTTCTGCCGTGCAAATTCTCAGCCCCGCGTTATTAGGGTAACATCTCAGGCCAATTCACACGACCCGCCGCCCAATGTCACCGCACTCCTCAACTTCATCCGAAAACACATCAGAGCAGGCCGCACAGACAGATTTGCGCTCTATCGGCCACCTATTTCCCTACCTGTGGGAATTCCGCGGACGGGTCTTGCTGTCTCTGGCTCTGTTGCTTGGCGCCAAGCTGGCATCGGTTTCCGTGCCACTGGTGCTGAAAAAAATCATAGACTCACTGGACAAGTCTCACGCCAGCCTGGTCTTACCGCTGACCTTCATCATCGCTTACGGAATATTGCGTTTTTCCAGCACCACATTTGCCGATCTGCGCGATGTGGTGTTCGCCAAGGTCACCCAGCGGGCCATGCGCCGCGTCAGCATGGTGGTGTTTGAACACTTGCATGCACTGTCGTTGCGCTTTCATCTTGAGCGTCAGACGGGCGGCATCACGCGCGACATTGAACGCGGTTCCAAAGCCATCTCCAGCCTGGTGGGATTTTTGCTGTTCCGCATCACGCCCACCGTGCTGGAAATATTGATGGTGGCAGTCATTCTGTTCGTCAAACTGGACTGGGTATTCGGCATGATTACGCTGGTGACGCTGGCGGCCTACATCGGTTTTACCGTCACCATCACCGACTGGCGCACGCAGTTTGTACGCCGCGCGAACACGCTGGACTCGGAGGCCTACGGCCGCGCCATCGACAGCCTGCTCAACTATGAAACGGTAAAGTATTTTGGCAACGAACGATATGAGGCAGCACGCTACGACAACAGTCTGGCTGAGTGGGAACGGGCCGCGCTGCAATCACAGCGTTCACTCGGATTTCTGAACGCGGCGCAAGCAGGCACGATCGCCATCGGTGTCACGCTGATGATCCTGCGCGCGGCGAACGGCGTGGTTGCAGGCACGCTCACGCTGGGCGATCTGGTGATGGTCAACGCCTACCTGTTGCAGATGTTCCAGCCGCTGGGTTTTCTTGGCGTGATGTACCGCCAGATCAAGGAATCCATCGCTGATGTGGAACGCATGTTTACGCTGTTGATGCGCCCGAAGGAAATTGAAGATGCATCCGATGCTGGTAAGTTGTCGTTGCAGGGTGGCGAAGTTAAATTCGAGCACGTCAACTTTTCCTACAACGCCGATCGACCCATTTTGCACGATGTGAGTTTCACCATACCGGCCGGTAAAACCGTGGCCGCAGTGGGCACGAGCGGTGCCGGGAAATCAACGCTGGCGCGTTTGCTGTTTCGTTTTTATGATGTCAATGAAGGCAGCATACGAATAGATGGCCAGGACATACGACGCATCACACAGGAAAGTCTGCGGGCTGCCATCGGCGTCGTTCCGCAGGATACGGTGCTGTTCAACGACAGCATCTACTACAACATCGCTTATGGCAGACCTGACGCAACACGCGATGAAGTGATCAATGCTGCCCGCGCCGCGCATATTCTCAAATTTATCGAATCGTTACCGCAAGGCTGGGAAACAATCGTCGGCGAAAGAGGACTCAAGCTTTCCGGTGGCGAAAAGCAGCGCGTCGCCATCGCGCGCACGCTGCTGAAAAATCCGGCCATTCTGATACTCGACGAAGCCACCTCCGCACTCGATACCAAAACCGAGAAAGCCATACAGGCCGAACTGCTGGAAATCGCAAAGAGCCGCACCAGCCTGATCATCGCTCACCGTTTGTCCACTGTGGTTGAAGCCGATGAAATTCTGGTCATTGAAGCCGGCACCATCATCGAGCGCGGGCGGCATGCAGAATTACTGGCACAAAACGGTGTATATGCTTTAATGTGGGCGATGCAGCAGCAAACGGAAGAAGAGTAAACGGTTAAAAAATTTTACGCTGAACAGGTTGTCGGCAGAAAAAGCAGGGCGTGCAGGTTCAGGCTATCTCGTGACTCGGCGGGCCACTGTGTGCGAACAACACATCGCAAATGTCCGCAACCCGGCAGATGGATGAAAATGGGACCATCTTTTTATCGTGGCCATTGTAAAGACAGGTTTAAACCTTAATAGTTACTGTGATCTGGACAAGATACTCATAGGGTCAACGGAATAGATAAAATGCTTTTAGATGAAGGAGCTAGGAAATGTTTTTTGTGCCATCCGGGTTTGGAAAACCTGTGATACCAAGCAAATACTTTTCGCTCAACAGCTTGCTCTCCTCTTGCAGAAATTCAAGGAACACCTTTGCCACCACAGACAGCTGTTTATCCTTGGAATAAGCCAGATACCAATGGCGGCGGATCGGAAACCCTTTGACGTCCAGCATCGCCAAATCATCCGCGCTGCGTTCAAGCGCGAGAGTGTGCGCCGACAACACGGCGATACCCAGGCCTCCTGCCACAGCCTGCTTGATGGCTTCGTTGCTGCCGAGCTCCATGCGAATCTTAAGTTTTAAGCCGCGTTCACCAAAAAACTTCTCGGTTGCAAGACGGGTGCCTGAGCCCGGCTCGCGCATCAGAAACGGTTCCTCTGTGAGCCGCTCAGGCGAGATGTTTTTTAACCCTGCCAGCGGGTGAGTGCGCGCAGCCAGCACCACCATGGGATTTTCCAGGAAAGGTTTCAATTCGACATCCATATGTTCCGGCGGCTGACCCAGCACATACAAGTCGTCAAGGTTGTCTGTCATACGCTGCAGCAGGCGTTCGCGGTTGTCCACCTTGAGCGACACATCGATGCCCGGATAGCGCTGGCAAAACAGACCCAGCAGTCGGGGCACGAAATATTTCGCTGTGGTGATCACCGCCAGTTGCAGCCTGCCCGCCTTGACCCCTTTCATGTCCGACATCAACATCTCGAAGCGCGATAAACCCTCAAAAATATTCCTGCATACTTTGAGCAACTCGCGTCCGGCATCGGTCAAAAAAACTTTCTTGCCAATCTGCTCCAGCAAAGGTTGCCCGACGATGTCAGTCAGCTGTTTAAGTTGTATGGATACCGTCGGCTGTGTGGTGTGCAGCTCTTCGGCTGCGCGGGTAAAGCTGAGATTGCGCGCAACGGCTTCAAATACCTTCAGCTGGCGCAAAGTGGCATTTTTGATCATGGTATCTCACAGGTAATCATCATTGATAATAGTAAATGATTAACATAAAAAATTACAATTATTATTTATGATTATTTTTATTTATAGTGCCAACACGCTCAAACGAGCCACAGATCTTTCATGGTGAATGACATCTGTTTAACCAGAAATTAAGGAGCTTGCAATGGCTGTCAAATCATATAACGCAGGTGTAAAGGAATACAGGCAGACATATTGGGAGCCTGAATATAAAGTTCAGGATACCGATATTCTGGCCTGTTTCAAAATCACTCCTCAAGCGGGCGTGTCACGAGAAGAAATCGCAGCAGCTGTTGCAGCAGAATCTTCAACCGGCACATGGACTACAGTTTGGACAGATTTACTGACCGACCTGGATCACTACAAAGGCCGCGCCTATCGCATCGAAGACGTGCCTGGCGATGATACCTGTTTTTACGCATTCGTAGCTTACCCAATCGACCTGTTCGAAGAAGGTTCTGTTGTCAACGTATTCACTTCACTGGTGGGCAACGTGTTTGGTTTCAAGGCGCTGCGCGCATTGCGTCTGGAAGACGTACGCTTCCCTATCGCCTACGTTAAGACTTGTGGTGGCCCACCACAAGGTATTCAGATGGAACGCGATATCTTCAATAAATATGGCCGTCCATTGCTGGGTTGCACGATCAAGCCCAAGCTGGGTCTGTCTGCAAAGAACTACGGTCGCGCTGTATACGAATGTTTGCGCGGCGGTCTGGATCTGACCAAAGACGACGAAAACATCAACAGCCAACCGTTTATGCGCTGGCGTGCCCGTTTTGACTTCGTGCAGGAAGCGACACTGAAGGCAGAACGTGAAACAGGCGAGCGCAAGGGTCACTACTTGAACGTAACAGCTCCTACGCCAGAAGAAATGTACAAGCGTGCTGAATATGCAAAAGAAATCGGCGCACCTATCATTATGCATGACTACCTGACAGGCGGTTTCTGCGCCAACACAGGTCTTGCTAACTGGTGTCGTGACAACGGTATGCTGTTGCATATCCACCGCGCGATGCACGGCGTGATCGACCGCAATCCGCACCACGGCATTCACTTCCGCGTGCTGGCTAAGGCGCTGCGTCTATCCGGCGGCGACCATCTGCACTCCGGTACCGTTGTCGGCAAGCTTGAAGGCGACCGCGCGCCAACATTGGGTTTTGTTGACCTGATGCGCGACAGCTTCATCAAGGAAGACCGTGCTCGCGGCATCTTCTTTGACCAAGATTGGGGTTCCATGCCAGGCGTGTTCCCGGTTGCATCCGGTGGTATTCACGTATGGCACATGCCAGCACTGGTTAACATCTTTGGCGACGATGCTTGCTTGCAGTTTGGCGGCGGCACACTGGGTCACCCATGGGGTAACGCAGCAGGTGCAGCAGCTAACCGCGTGGCACTGGAAGCATGCGTAGAAGCACGCAACTCAGGCCGTGAACTGGAAAAAGAAGGCAAGGATATCCTGACTAAGGCAGCAGCGCACAGCCCTGAGCTGAAAATTGCGATGGAAACGTGGAAAGAAATCAAGTTTGAGTTCGATACAGTGGACAAACTGGACGTAGCACACAAGTAAGCTTTGAGCTTGGATCGATGACCAGGGGGCGCATTTAATGCGCGTCCAGTCTTAATCAATTTATTTAAAGGAATATCGTCATGAGTGAAATGCAAGATTACAAATCACGCGTAAGTGATCCGGCCAGCCGTAAATTTGAAACTTTTTCCTATCTGCCGCAGATGACCACCGAGCAGATCAAGAAGCAAATTGAGTACATCGTCAAAAAGGGCTGGAACCCAGGCATAGAGCACACAGAGCCTGAGCATTTGATGGACAACTATTGGTACATGTGGAAACTGCCAATGTTTGGCGAAACCGATGTCGATGTTGTGATGAAGGAAGCTGAGGCATGTCACAAAGCCAACCCGAACAACCACATTCGCCTGCTTGCCTATGACAACTATAAGCAATCACAAGGTACGAACATGGTAATTTTCCGCGGCAAGACAGTTTAATCGAGCACGGGTAACCCAATAAAATCCCCGTTGCCGCAAGGTTGCGGGGATTTTTTCTGAGGCAACCTTAAAAAGGAAAGCGATATGAGCGACATCACCAAGCAATACAGAATCGAAAAAGAACCTTACTACCGCACGGTTGCGGATGAAGTTGAACTTTACGAGGCAGCCTATTCGGTGCGCATGCCGATGATGCTGAAAGGACCCACCGGTTGCGGAAAAACCCGCTTTGTTGAATATATGGCGTGGAAATTGAAAAGACCGCTGATCACCGTCGCGTGCAATGAAGATATGACCGCATCCGATCTGGTGGGGCGCTTTTTGCTGGATGCACAGGGAACACGCTGGCAGGACGGGCCACTCGCCATCGCCGCACGGGAAGGCGCAATCTGTTATCTGGACGAAGTCGTGGAAGCACGCCAGGACACGACCGTTGTGATCCATCCGCTGACCGATAATCGTCGTGTATTGCCATTGGAAAAAAAGGGCGAGCTGATTAATGCACACCCTGATTTTCAACTGGTTATTTCCTACAATCCAGGTTATCAAAGCCTGATGAAAGATTTGAAACAATCCACAAAACAACGTTTTGGCGCACTGGATTTCAATTATCCGGCACATGATGTCGAAAGTGAAATCGTCGCACATGAAAGCAAAGTCACGCCAGAAGTTGCAGGCAAACTGGTGTCCATCGCCGAGCGCGCACGTAACCTTAAAGGGCACGGACTGGACGAGGGAATTTCCACGCGCATGCTGATCTACGCGGGCAATCTGATTGCCACAGGCGTGGAAGCTAAAGCTGCTTGCCGTGTGGCATTGGTCAGACCGATTACGGACGATCCGGATATGCGCGATGCGCTGGATGCAGCCGTCACGACGTTCTTCTGATTACGTCTGAACGGTATTCTCTACACCTAGCCAATACATGGAAAAGACATATGACGCTCTCATTGGAACACCATACCGAGTTACTTGAGCAATTAGGTTCGCATGCCAGCGAAATTTTGCAATCTTCATGGTATGAGGCGGCGCGCGTATTTTCTGCGCAGGGTCTGGAAAACTACGTACAGGGCGCGCGTTCACTCAAAAGCCTGGGGCGAGGCAGCGAATTAGTCATTACCTTTATCGAGAGCGCCCCCAGCATCGCCAAAGAAATCGGCGAGGATTCGGTGGTGGATTTGCTCGACACCGTGATGGCACTGGCTTCAAAAACCAGCGGTGCAGTGCTGCAGGCTATCATTGCCTCCGCTCCGATCGCAGCCAAACGTCTGGGCGATGCTTCACTGTTTGGCGCCTATTTGCAGCTGGTCAACACCCTGCTCAACCAGGTTCCGCGGGGCCTGCGGCCGATGATGGAAAACCTGGAAACGCTGCTTGGGCAACTGACGCTGGGCGGCTTGCGGCGCTGGGCAACCTGGGGGGCGCATGCACACAAAACCAACTTTGAAGAGCAGATCAGTTACTTCAGCCTGAAGTCCAAAGAGTCGCAGGCGATGCTGCAAAAGGAGCGCAAAGGTACGCTGTTTATCGATGTGCAGCGGCGTATCAATATGTATCTGCGTGCGTTGTGGGCCAGGGATTTTTTTATGCGTCCCACCAGTGGTGACTTTGAATCGCGCGAAGGCTACAAACCTTTTATTGAAGATTACTTCCTGCATTTGCCGGATGCATTCGATGACTATGAGGGGATACCGGGACTTGAGTTGTACCGCGCCACAGCAGCCCATTGCGCGGCACATCTGGTTTATACCACCGTGCCGATCTCGGCTGAAACGCTCAACCCCTTGCAAATGGCGGTCATCAGCGTGATTGAAGATGCGCGTGTCGAGACTCTGTCGATACGTGCTTTTCCAGGGCTCAAGAAAATCTGGTCACAATTGCATAGGGTACAAGCCGACCAGGCCAACACGGCAGGCGATTATTTGAACCGACTAGCGCGCGCTTTGCTGGACAGCGATTTTATTGATGATGATCCCTGGATCGCACAGGGCCGCACTTTGTTCGCCCAAGCCAGTGACCGCATGACAGACAACACGATCTCCTGGGAAATCGGTGTGGCACTGGCACACGGCTTGCTGGAAAAACGCATCGCATTTAATCCGCGTACCGATGTATTGACGGCGCCCTACCGCGATGACAACCGCTACTTCTGGGAATTTGAGGAATTCGATTTCAACAAATCACAATCGGCAGGCTTTGAGACGGTCAAGCAAGTGCGCAGACATGTGTCAGTGACGGAATTTGCCAATGAAATCGATTGCGAAACCGCCGGCGATGATGCGCAAGAAATCTGGGTGATGTCGGAAGAATTTTTCCCTTATGAAGACAATGGCGTCAGCTACAACGAGTCCGAAGGCAAAGAGCCGATGTCCGAACCCTTCCACTACGCGGAGTGGGATTATCAGATTCAGCTCGAACGGCCAAGCTGGGCGACCGTGCTGGAGAAACGCTCCAAGGCGGGCGATTTGCAGGTGATTGATCAAATCACCGCGGACAACAAGCAGATTGCTTCGCGCCTGAAATTTTTGCTCGATGCGATGCAACCCCAGGGCGTGCAGCGCATCCGCAAACTTGAAGACGGGGATGAGATAGACATCAACGCCGCGATCAGCAGCATGATCGATTTTCGCATGGGCCTACAACCGGACCCGCGTATCATGATGCGTTCGGTGCGCAAAGTGCGCGATATCTCGGTGATGGTGCTACTGGATTTGTCCGAGTCCACCAACGAGAAAGTGTTGGGACAGGATCAATCCGTGCTGGATCTGACCCGCCAGGCTTGCGTGTTGTTGTCCGATGCGATCGACAAGATCGGCGACCCATTTGCAATACACGGTTTCTGTTCAGATGGTCGCCACGACGTGGAATACTACCGCTTTAAAGATTTCGAGCAGCCGTACAATGAGGTGCCGAAATCAAGACTGGCTGGCATGACAGGGCAGCTCTCTACCCGTATGGGAGCCGCCATTCGGCATGCCACGCATTATCTGAATAACCAGCGAACCAGCAAGAAACTGCTGATGGTCATTACAGATGGCGAGCCGGCAGACATAGACGTGCGCGATCCTCAGTATCTGCGCTATGATGCTAAGAAATCGGTGGAAGATGCGGCCAGGAATGGTATCTCGACTTTCTGCATGACGCTGGATCCGCGCGCGGATCAGTATGTGTCGCGCATCTTCGGCGCCAAAAACTATATGATCGTAGATCAGATTGCGCGCCTTCCGGAAAAACTTCCGCTACTTTATGCGGGGTTAACAAGGTAATTATTTATGCGGAAGTTTTCAGTGGGGGCTGCTGTATAAAAGATTAAACCACGAAGTGGCAGCTGTAACTAAAAGCTCCCACTCCTGTATGCAGGATTAACACGATAAGTTGCTGAGATTTCAGTGCATGACTAAGAGGTAATAAAAATGGCAATGCAATATTCAGGCTTGAAAAACGATGAAAATGGCGGCATGACTCATTTTGGGCAAATGGTAAAAGATGGCTGGGTATTCGGACTGATACCTGACACCGAAGACTGTACTGGCTGGGATAGCGGGCAAATGCAAAATCTCTATGACAAAATTTGTACCGAGTGGGAAAAATATGCAAATCTACCCAGCCGCTTGCCCAAGGAATTGCTCGAACGCCACGCCCTGATTTATCAGAAGGCCATTGCCTATGCCAAAGCCAATGGCTGGGATCCTGAATTGGGTGACGACGACTAAGTCAGCGTTCGGGCAAGTGGAATTTAAGCACGCGCGCCGATCCTGTCAATCGACCTTTTGCAGCGAGCACACTCAAGGCGCGGGGAAATTCAACTTGCAGACGCGACATGAGACTGGCAGCAGATGTCTGGTAGTAAACAGCCTGATAGGCCACAGGTTCGTCAAGCGATGTGCGGCTCTGCGGCTTAAAGCTGCGCCAGGCGATATCTATCCAGCATTTGCGTTCACCGTCGAGAAACACGAACTCTTCCGCATCCAGAATCGCCAGGTACTGCATGGAACGAATAGGAACAAACAGGCAGCTATCTGAACTGCGGGCGAGCAAGGTATGCGCCAGATTGTAGGTTGCAGCGGGCATGGTGCGCGGCTCGCTGGCAATTTCAAGATCCCGATAGCAGGTGATTTCCATAGGGTTATTTTACGAGAATCAGCATGAACAGTGTACTTTTTCAATCAGACATCAAAAGCCTGAAGCTGCTGGGTCGCGGCAAAGTGCGCGACATCTACGAAGTCGACAAGGACCGTCTGTTAATTGTGACCACGGATCGTTTGTCCGCCTTCGATGTCGTGCTTCCCTCCCCTATCCCCGGCAAGGGTTCGGTGCTGACCGCGATTTCCAATTTCTGGTTTGACAGGCTCAAACACATCATCCCCAACCAGCTCACCGGTATCGATCCTGAATCGGTGGTGACGGCAAGCGAACGCGATCAGGTGACAGATCGCGCGACTGTGGTGAAGCGACTCAAGCCGCTGCCGGTCGAGGCCATCGTGCGCGGTTATCTTGTGGGTTCAGGGTGGAAGGAATACAGGACGAGCAGCAGCGTCTGCGGCATTTCTTTGCCGGCAGGTTTGCGTGAAGCAGACAGGCTGCCCGAACCCTTGTTCACGCCTTCTACCAAGGCTGAAGTCGGGGCGCATGACGAAAACATCAGCTATGAAAAAACCGAACAATTGCTGGGCCATGAACTGGCAGTCCAGGTGCGCGATTTGTGTATCGCGCTGTACAATGAGGCCGCATCATTTGCTTTAACAAAAGGGATCATCATCGCCGATACGAAGTTCGAGTTTGGTCAGGATGACCAAGGCAAACTTTATCTGATCGACGAGGTGCTGACGCCCGACTCTTCGCGCTTCTGGCCGGCGGACCAATACCAGCCGGGCACTAACCCACCGAGTTTCGACAAACAGTATGTGCGCGACTGGCTGGAGGCGAGTGGCTGGAACAAAGAAGCGCCGGGGCCTGAGTTGCCGCCTGAAGTCGCAGCCAAAACCGGCGAGAAATACCGCGAGGCTTTCAAGCGCCTGACTGAAAATCACATCGACAAACTTGTTTCTGGCTACATGCGCTTTCGCAGCGAGCAATATGAAAAAAATCATACTCTTTTCGCGCGTCTGGCAAAGCAGGGACAATCACCCAAGACGCTTGTGGTCGGCTGCTGCGATTCCCGAGTCGATCCTGCAATCGTCACAGACTGCGACCCCGGCGACCTGTTCATCATACGCAATGTCGCCAATCTGGTGCCGCCGTTCGAGACCAGCGGCAACTACCATGGTACCAGCGCTGCGCTCGAGTTTGGCGTATGCCATCTGGAAGTGGAAAACATTATCGTGCTGGGGCACGCACAATGCGGCGGCATACAGGCATTGCTGAATCAGGCAACTACAGCATCTTCCCATGAAGGATTTATTTCCGGCTGGATGAAAGTTGCCAGCCATGCGCGCAACCGCGTGCTCTCCAGAATGCCCGGAAAGTCGCAGGCGGCACAGGCGCGCGCCTGCGAACAGGAGGCTATACTGGTGTCTCTGGATAATCTGCTGACTTTTCCGTGGATACTGGAACGGGTCGCGCAAAAAAAACTGGCGCTGCACGGCTGGTATTTTGATATGGAGCGTGCAGAATTGTTGCGCTACAACCCGGGCAGCAACAGCTTTGAAGCGTTTCCGACTCTCCAAAACGACACAACACTTTGAACCTACAAGGAGCAACAAGCATGGCAAAATCGCAAGATATAAAGAAAACAGGCAAAACGCTGGTCGGGATCGTCACGGGCAGCCCCAATGATCTGCCCACTGTGGTCAAGGTGCGAGATACCTTGAGCGAGCTTGGTATTGCCAGTGAAATCGTGGTGGCCTCCGCCCATCGCACACCAGATAAGGTGCTGGATTATATCAACCGCGCCCACAAGGAAGGCGTGCAGGTGTTGATAGGCTGCGCCGGTGTGGCGGCGCATCTGGCCGGTGTCATTGCAGGCCATACAAGACTCCCTGTGATCGGACTGCCGCTCTCCGGCGGCGTGATGTCAGGTCTCGACGCCTTACTTTCAACGGTGCAGATGCCGCCAGGCGTGCCGGTTGCCACAGTGGCAGTGGATGGTGCAAAGAACGCCGCGATGCTGGCAGCCCGTATCCTGGCGCTGAAATTTCCGGAGATCAACGATGCGCTGGACCTGGCCGCGAAAAAAGAACGCGCAAGATACGATCAAACCGCAATTGAGGCGCTGGCAAAACTGAACGCAAAATAAGAAAGCCACTATGCCACTCGTTCATCTGTCCGACATGATCAATCACGCCTCGCGCCATAACTATGCGGTCGGTGCATTTGGCGTGGCTAATCTGCACTTTCTGGAAGGCATCATGCAGGCCGCGGAGAAATGCCGCGCGCCGGTCGTGCTGAATCTGATCGAATCGCATTTTGCAAACGACGAGTTCGAACTCCTGATGCCTGCTGTGGTAGCCTGCGCAAGGCTCGCCGAAGTGCCGGTCGCGATCAACTTTGATCATGGCAGCAGTACTGAATTTGCAGAGCGTGCGATACGTGCCGGCTGCAACGCGGTGATGGTGGATACCTCAGCGCTGCCGTTCTCGGAAAATTTGTGGCGCACACGCGATATCGTCACGATGGCCCATGCCTTAGACGTCACGGTAGAGGGGGAGCTAGGTTACGTACCGGGTGTCGAGGGCGAGAACGCCAAAAATCACCCCGGCGAGCTTGCCTATACTTCGGCTGCCGAAGCGGTGGGGTACGTCGAGCGCACCGACATAGACTGCCTTGCCGTCTCGATAGGCACCATTCACGGTCGCATGAAGGGTACGCCAAAACTCGATTACGCGAGACTTGCGAAGATCAAGGAAGCGATTGCTGTACCGCTGGTGATACACGGTGGCACCGGGCTGTCTGACGACCAGTTCAGACGGCTTATCGCCAACGGTATTGCCAAGATCAATTACTACACCGCACTGGCTGATGCAGCCAACCTGCGCATCAAGGAAAACATCGCAGCCGACCGCAAGGGCATCCACGGCTCGTTGCTGGCAGGCGTCTGCGATGTCGTGCGTGAAGAAGTTGCCCGTTGCATGCGCCTGTGGGGTTGCGGAGGGCGGGCAGCTGAAGTGCTGGCGCAATGCCGCCCATGGCAGGAGGTTGATCATATCGTGCTCTACAATGCCCAGGAAGATTTGTCTGAGAGCAAAGTTACCGCAATCATGCGCGATGGCATGCAATCAATGGCAAACATCCCTGGTATGCGCAGCATACAGACCTGTCAAATCATCCAGTCCAACGGAAAATACAAATACTGTCTGGTGACCAAACTTACCAGCCAGGCAGCGCTAACCGCCTATCGCAAGCATCCAGCCTACCTCAATTTTTCCAGCAAGGTCTTCTGGCCGGTTGCAGCTGACCATACCTCGCTGGACATCAGGGAGAATTAATCAACCTCATATTTTGACATCAGTCCAACCCGTCAAGTGCTGTTAACGTGAAATGCCACGTTAACAGTTAATCACACCTTATTTAAGTTTCGCCCAGACCTGCTTCTTGACCAAATAAAGCAACGCAGTCAGCAGAACCAGATACACGATGACGTAGTAACCGAGCTGCGTGCGATCGCCCTGATGCGGGTCGGCCGCCCAGTTCAGAAACGACACGATGTCCTTCGCCGTATTCTGCATCTCGGTGCGCTGCGCCGCATCGGACGCCGAACTGACACCCAGCGGATCCGGCATCTTGGTCTCAGGGAAGACATGATTCCCCAGCATGCCGTCAGGCTTCATGTAGTAACCGATCAGATACGAATACACATAGCTGGGCCCGCCGTCACGTGCCTCTGCCATCAGGCTGAGATCAGGCGGCACTTTTGCGAATGTCGCCATATCATCAGCCTCTGACATCTGCGCCAGTACAGGCGTATCCAGCGATGCATCACCCCGCCAGCCATCCACTTTCGTCTTGTCTATCCCAAGATTAAGCAGATCCCGATACTTGATATACTTCATGGTATGGCAAGAATGACAATTGTTCATCAAGCCTTCCGCACCGCGCGCAAGCGTTGCTTTGTCTGTCGCCACCTTGATCTCATCAAGCTTTACTTCCTCACCCGCAAAAGCAGACACACTCAAACAGCCCAGCAATATTATCTTCAGCAGCGTGCTCATACCATATCTCCCTTGCGACGACGATGCTCTTGTTTACGATTCTCCAGATCAAGCTTCTCGCGTTCCATCAATTCCATAATTCCAGCCGGCAAACCACGTTTGATCAACCATTTCTCTTCAGCCTTGGAGATGAACGGCACAACAAAGAACGAAGCAAAATAACAAAGCGTAGCAATTTGCCCGACGACGACAATGCTCGGGTTAGTCGGCGGTTTGTAGCCGACGTATCCCAGGACCAGCATATCGATCAGGAACAGATAGAACTGAATTCGATAGATCGGACGGTAACGCGCGCCACCGGGAATACGCGAACGATCAAGGAAAGGCATGAAGGCGAACATCATCACCGACAGTCCCATCGCCACCACACCACCAAACATGTTGGGCACAGAACGCAAAATCGCATAAAAGGGCAGGAAGTACCATTCAGGAACGATATGGTTTGGCGTCACCATGGGATTGGCTGGGATATTGTTGGCTGGCTCAATCAGGCTGTTGGGCATGAAAAAAACGAACACGCTGTAGACGATCAGGAACAAGCCCAGGCCGTACAAATCCTTGGTCGTAAAGTAAGGATGGAACGGGATATTGTCCTTGTCCTTCAGATCAATGCCGCTCGGGTTACTGCTCTTGACTGTATGCAGTGCAACCAGGTGGATGATCACCACACCGATGATTAAAAACGGAAACAGGTAATGCAGGGAAAAGAAGCGTGTCAGCGTGTCATCGCCGACCGAATAATCCCCACGCAACCAGGTCACGATGTTCTCCCCGATGAAGGGCGTCACCTTGAACAGGTTGGTAATCACCGTCGCCCCCCAGAATGACATCTGCCCCCACGGTAAAAGATATCCCATGAAAGCGGTTGCCATCAGCATCAGCAATAGCCCCTGGCCCGTCCACCAAAGCAATTCACGCGGCGCACGGAATGAGCCGTAGTACAAGGTGCGCGCCATGTGCACGAAGATCACAAAGAAAAACGCAGAGGCGCCGGTCGCATGCAGGTAACGCAGCAACCAGCCATAATTCACTTCACGCATGATGTGCTGTATGGAGTCAAATGCAAGTGATGCATCCGCCTTGTAATGCATCGCCAGAAAAATGCCGGTGGCAACTTGCAGCACCAGCACAATACCGGCCAGAAAACCAAAGTTCCACCAGTAGCTGAGATTGCGAGGGGTGGGGTAATCTGTCAACTCATGTTTGACGAAACTGGTGAGGGGAAAGCGTTTGTCTATCCAACTGATGATGGGTCCGGACATGATATTCTCCTAGGCTTTGCCGATAATGATCTTGTTTTCCGACTCAAAGTGATACGGCGGTACATCGAGGTTTTTCGGTGCCGGACCTCGCACCACGCGTCCGCTATCGTCGTATTGACTGCCATGACAATGACATGTCCAGCCCGGGCCTTCCTTGGTAGGCACACAGCCCATGTGCGTACAGACGCCGATCACCACCAGCCACTCAGGCTTGATGACCCGTTTGGCATCCGGTTGCGGATCGATCACGCCATTAGATGCTTGCGCTGCCGCAATATCCTCCGGTGTACGATGCAGAACAAATACAGGCTTGCCCTGCCAGGCAACCGTATGCACGCCGCCGGGTGGGATGCCACTCAGATCAACTTCGGTCTCCGCCTTGGCCAGAACATCTGATGTTGGATTCATGCTGGCAACGAAGGGCACACAGGCCGCTGCAACCCCTGCTCCGCCCACGACCGAAGTCAGCTTGATTAAAAAATTGCGGCGATTGCCACCATCCAAAACTTTATCTTCCATCTTGTCGCCTCCCCAGTGTATTAATGCTTGCTTGTACTGTGGCTATCTTACGCCGACAAGGCGCTGCTCACAATGAATATTGTGGGGGGAATGCATGGAGTTATAAAAATTTTGAATAATGCAATTGCTGGCTAACTCTCAGGTATTGGAGAAAGCATTCCCGTATAACCCACATGGGCATATGGTCAATGATTTAACTCGAGCAAAGCCCGAAAGCCTGTCAGCTCTTCATGCTTAAAAAACTGACAGGCAACGGCTAACAACTTGGATCAGGTGCTCTGTACAACGATCTTGGGAAACACCGCACTGTGATCCTGCGCCATCTCGGCAATCTTGACTGCGATGCGACGCGCAATCTGTTTGTAGACCTTCGCGATATTGCCATCCGGATCAGCAACCACGGTAGGTTTTCCAGAGTCTGCCTGTTCGCGTATGCGTATGTCCAGCGGCAGACCACCCAAAAACTCGGTGTTATAGTCAGCGCACATTTTCTCACCGCCGCCGGCACCGAAAATATGTTCTTCATGGCCGCACTTGCTGCAGATATGCGTGCTCATGTTCTCCACGATGCCGACGATCTTGATGCCGACCTTTTCAAACATCTTGAGTCCCTTGCGCGCATCCAGCAGCGCGATATCCTGCGGCGTGGTCACAATCACAGCACCTGTCACCGGCACATTTTGCGCAAGCGACAACTGGATGTCACCTGTGCCGGGCGGCAGATCCACCACCAGATAATCCAGGTTATCCCACTTGGTCTGGTGCAACAGCTGATCCAGTGCCTGCGTGACCATCGGGCCGCGCCAGATCATCGGTGTGTCGGCATCGATCAGAAAACCGATGGACATCGCCTGCAGACCGTGACTCAACATCGGCATCAGGCTCTTGCCATCGGCCGATTCGGGTTGGCCGGAAATGCCAAGCATGGTGGGCTGCGAAGGACCGTATATATCAGCATCCAACACACCGACGCGCGCGCCCTCAGCCGCCAATGCCAGCGCCAGGTTTACCGCTGTGGTGCTCTTGCCCACACCGCCCTTGCCACTCGCTACCGCGATGATGTTCTTCACGCCTTCGACCAGCTTTACGCCGCGCTGTACCGCATGCGGCACGACTTTGCTCGACACGCTGACACTGATCTTTCCAACGCCCGGCAAAGCGGATTTTAAATGCGCTTCAACCATCGTCTTGATCTCGTCCCACACGCTTTTGGCAGGATAGCCCAGCAGAATATCCAGCGACACATCGACACCAGCAACCTTGACGTTTTTCACGGACTTTCCGCTGATAAAATCCTTTTTGGTATTCGGATCGATCAAATTCTTCAACGCATTTTGTACATCAGTTTCATTAAAACTCATACCAGCTCCCGGATTCAGATAAAAATTCAGACTAGGATTATAAATTATCTCGACTTAATTTGTCGGGTATTTTTTCTCAGCGAAGCGGTTAACGTGAGCCGCCTGCGGCCTCCAGACGATCGAGATAGTCCTGCCACAACACAGCCTGGTTTTTCCCCAGTTTGTAGAGATATTCCCAGCTGTAAAGTCCTGTTTCATGCCCGTCATCAAAATTGATTTGCATCGCATAACTGCCGGCAGGTATTGCACCCGTTACCCCGACGTTTTTTTTGCCAACCTGCAACACCTCTTGTCCGGGTCCGTGCCCGCTGACATCGGCCGAAGGAGAATATACCCGCAAGAATTCGTAGGGCAATTTAAAACATGCATCGTCGTCAAAGCTGATCTCAAGCACGCGTGACTGTTGATGCAATTTTATTTCAGTAGGTTGTTCTGACATGTTTCCTCTGTGGTTAAGTTCTTCTTGCCTTGTAATGGATATTTGCCAGTCGGACAATTTGCGAATAGGGGAAGTCCGCCAGCTCCCCAAGTTTTTGTTGCGCCATGACCAGCAACCCGTCGATATCGCGCACTTCATCGCTTTCATCGATCAGAAACTGCAAGCCTTTCAGCCCGCCGCATTGCATGCGCATTTCCTGTGCGTGTGGTAGCGGCCCCTCGATATGCAGCTTGCCCAGCGCAAAAGTAAAGTTGTGCCGCAACAAATCGCGCAACGCGATGCAGCGTTCATGTGACGCCTCACGGCCACAGACAACCAACTCACGCTCGGCAATGTTGCGTTTCTCTGATTTCGAACAAGCGGCACAACTTGTCAAAATGGATTTTGCAAACGGACAAGCACGGCCTTTCAACAAGTCTAAGTGCTGATGAAAGGCAGATTCATCCATACTGGCTAATCGTCACCCACTGGCGGCTTCTCGCGTATCTCATTGAGCAAATCCTCAGCTTGCAATTCAGTCTCCGCATGGATCATCTTGATGATGGCAGGTGAGTCGACAGCCTGCTCTGCGCGCAATACTTTCACTCTTGCGGATGCATCACGATAACTTTCATGCTGCTCCAGACTTTTCAGAAGCCGGATAGGTTGTTCTGTGATGCGATAAATAAAATAGGGCATGGTTAGTTATTGTCAATACGCGCTTTGGGTTTTAAAAAAGTGATCACGTTGGAACCCGGGGCATTTTTACTGCTGCAGCTGCCCTCCCCCAGGCCAGAAATCTGTTCGGCTTCGTGCAATAAATTGACGACATCCACATAATGCTTTTGCTTGACCATCATCAGCGCAGTGAAGCCACCCTCATTCTTTGCGAGCACATCGGCGCCGGCGCCAAGCAGCGCCTCAACGACCGCTGTTTCACCATAACCTGCTGCCAGCATCAGGGGGCGCACACCATAGCTGATCGCGGCTTCGATGTTTGCCCCGGAATCAATCAGCACTTGCACAACATTGGCAAATCCGCACTTTTGTTCGGCGTTATAGACTGCGCGACTAATCGCCGACCAGCCTCGTTCATCCTGAAGATTGACATCGGCACCCGCTTTAATGAGCGCCTCTACCAAGTCCAGGTTGCCGGCGTACGCTGCCAGCATCAACAGCGTAGCGCCTTCCTCATCGCGGGCATTAACATCCGCTCCCGCCTGCAATAGCCGGCCAACTTCGGCGACATCACCTGCTTTGACGGATTTAACCAATTGTGCGTGCATCTTGATTCCTTTTTAACTGACTATTTTTGAACGGCTGCTTGCAATGCCTTGCGAATGGCCTCTGGTGATTTCATGATGTTCATAAAGCTGTTCTTGCCCATCATGCTCAAATCCGGAAAATCGATCGCGATGCGAAAACGCGCATACAGCGCATACACCTTGTTGCCTGATACCAGCACTTCGTAGGGCAAATGTGCGGTTGACTTGATGTCATGAAAATCGATTTCGTTCATGATGAACTGATCGTCCATGTATTTGTTGTCGCCGGAACCTTTCATCGACACGCCAAACACCGTCTCCTGCTTGCCCGGAATATCAACACGGTAGACTTTGGCCACACCACCCTTGCCGGCTGTCAGCTTGCTATCCACTGCCTTGACAGCTTCGTCATAGCTGCCGTATTCAGCAAGTTCACTGGGATCGGTGAAATATTCCATACCTATCATGTAATGATATTTACGCGCAGCGCTCGCGGTCATTCCCTTGGCCGCACCGAACTCTTCGACCTTGCCCAGCGTACTCGCCAAAGCAGCGGCCACATTGCTCAAGTCACCGTTCATGCGATACACATTCGCCATGTATACCGGATTGGTATAGCTGACCTGCACATCCTTGCCGGATTCGGTGATCGCGACACGCTGCACTGCACCATAGCCGCCGTTCTCAGACGCTGCGGCATTTTTCTTCAACTCGTCGTTGGTGACGATGATGATGTCGGCACCTTTATAAGGCGCATATTCACCGACCACCGTAAAGCCGCCTTTCACCAAAGCGGATTTAACCTCGGCAGATTTTTCAGCCACTGTGACCGTACTCTTCGAGGCTAACACAAAAGGTTTAAGCAACGCATCGGCAGCCTGCGTACCCATCGTGACCAACATCAGCAATGCAGATAACAACACACTTTTAATTCTCATCATCTCTCCCCTTCGGTTGAATTACGGATAATTATTAACGGCTTATATATCACTACACTTGCAACATCATTAAAATTTCTGCCCATCAGCAACAAACTAAAGCCCGAAGCACTGTACAGCTTACACGATATATCATCCTAAGGGCGCATAAGCCTGTCAAATGAATGGTCAAAAATATCAACCTTCCAGCTTATTATGCGTTCCATCACAATACGGCTTTTTCGCAGTTGCCTTGCAACCGCATAGCCATACCTTGGTTTTTTCCGGCAAGGTAAATTTTTCCGGAACAAACTGACTGCCCTTGTGAGAGCCATCACAGAACGGCTGGGATTTTGATTTTCCGCAGGAACACCACCAGTAATCACCGGCTTCCAGCTCCAGCGCATACGGCGATTTTTGAGCACACACAGGCTTATCCATTTATTTCTCCTTTGGTTAGACTACATTCACTGAAACACGCGTCTTGGGAAAACCCAGACTCAAAAAAAACTGCTCTGTAATATTCAGCGCTGACTCGGGTCCTGCAAGATAGACATCGCTCTCCAATATCAGGACATCGCTTTTAACCATGCCAGCGAGCTGGCTCAACAAATTTTCTTCGCGTCTACCGGCAACGGTACGCAAATCAAAACCCGCAATATGTTCCTCGTAGTGAAAATTATCCAGCGCATCTGTCCAGGCACGCACCACATTGGGCATGTAAATATTCTCCTGGCTTGATGCGATCCAGTGCAGATGGATAGACTCAGCATTGAGCGACATGGCATGCTCGATCAGGCTCTTGACCGGCGCAAAGCCGCCGTCGAACGCAAAGAAATACAGTGCACGGGGCGATTTTTCATGCAGGATGAATTCACCCTGCGGTCCTTCTATTTCGACAGACTCCAGATATTTTAGCCGATCAAAAACATAATCCGAAAACAGATTTCCGCTTTGGCGGCGCAGATGAAACAATACATTGCGATCATCGCACGGACAACTTGCAATGGGCAACTCGGCGCTGAAAGATTGTCCGACTCGCAAGTTTACACTCTGCCCCGCGAGAAAACGCAGACGTTGTGAGCGCGGAGTTTGCAGATGCAGCAACAGCATGTCGGGCGCCAGCGGCTCGATGGATTTTACGGTAGCTGTGATTTGCTGATAGGGAATATCCTGCACACTTCCGGCAACCGATGCCTCTATCGTCACATCGCTGACCGCTGTATTGCTGCACATCAGGATGTAGCCCTGATTTTTTTCCGCCTCTGAAATCACGTAATCATGATGACGCGTTTTCTTGACTTGCCCCGAAACCACCCGGGCTTTGCACAGACCGCAATTTCCGCCGCTGCATCCGTAATTGAGCGGAATGCCGGCGCGCATGGCGGCCTCCAGCAAGCTGTCCTGCCCTTCGAGCAAAAAATCATGACCACTGGGCATCACGGTCACGTGGGCCGCCATGACGCGCAGCATGTTGTCCTTGATTGCCAAAAGATTGCTCAAACCAGGCTCCATCGCTGCGGCTGCTTCATGTTTTACCCATAACTTCAAATCGTCCATCATGTATCGGGACTCAGGTGTACCCTCATCCAGCTTATTCAACAACTTACCCAGAAACGCGTTCAAATTCTTAAGCTGCATCTGACTTCGATCCAGCGTTTTACTCAACTCCGTTACACGGGCCGCCAGCACCTCCGCATCGGGCAACGCGCGTTCAAACACGCGCTTTCCAAAAGCCTGTTCCTTGATGCGGGAAATCCGATGAATTTCGACGTTATCCTCAAGTTGCGCATCCGGATAACAAGCAAGCAAACTATCAATACTCACCATGCCATCGTATGAATCCATCTCCCCGCTCTGAATCCTTTTTTGCAGCACAGCGCGGGTAACGCCGACCAGTCTTGCAGCCCGCGTCAGACTCAACAGATTACTCATGATTCCATTTCACGCGCATCTGCCGTCGCTGAATATCAGGCATGATGCGGATGAAACCACTGCAACTTTTCACGAAGCTTGACCACGCCGCCGATAATGATCAGCGTGGGTGCCTGAAGTTTTTCGATTGCCGCAATGTCAGGCAAAGTCGCGAGCGTGCCTGTGACGACGCGCTGATTCTGCGTCGTGCCTTGTTGAACAATGGCGATAGGCGTCGTTTCGGGCATACCGTGCTCAACCAACTTGACACACAAAGTATCAAGCCCATGCAAGCCCATGTAGACCACCACCGTCTGTTTTGGCCTGGCCAATGCATCCCAGTCAAGATTCATCGTGCCGTCTTTAAGGTGTCCTGTGACGAACATGCAGGACTGCGCATAGTCCCTGTGTGTCAGCGGGATACCCGCATAGGATGCAACGCCGGATGCGGCAGTGATGCCCGGTACGACCTGAAACGGTATACCCTCTGCCGCCAGCGTCTCAATCTCTTCGCCACCGCGACCGAAGATAAACGGATCACCCCCTTTAAGGCGCAATACACGTTTTCCTTCCTTAGCCAAGCGCACCAGCAGTTCGTTGATCTCCTCCTGACGCAGCGTGTGATCGGCACGTTTCTTACCCACAAAGATGCGCTCTGCATCCCGCCGCGTCATATCGACGATCGGTTTTGACACGAGATTATCGTACACCACCACATCGGCCTTCTGCATCAGGCGCAGCGCACGGAAAGTCAGCAGATCCGGGTCTCCCGGTCCTGCACCAACCAGATACACCTCGCCTCTGACGATGTTGTCTTCATTCAGCAACATTAGCTGCAACATCGACTCTGCGCTTGCCTCATCTCCTGTCAGTACTTTTTCTGCAACCACACCGTCCAGCGCATTTTCCCAGAAAATTCTGCGCTTGGCAGGATTGGTGACGCGCTGTTTGACCTCTTCGCGGAAACGTTCAGCAAAGGCGGCAAGGCGCTTGAAATTCTGCGGAATAATGGATTCCAGCTTGCCGCGCATCATGCGCGTCAACACAGGCGAGGCACCGCCGCTGGAGAACGCCACCATCAGCGGCGAACGATCCATGATGGCCGGCATGATGAAGCTGCACAATGCGGGATCATCCACCACGTTGACTGGTATGTTGCGTTCACGCGCAAGCCTGGAAACCTCACTGTTCACGCTGCGGTCATTGGTCGCTGCGATCACCAGCGTTACACCGTCGAGATGCCGCACATCGAAACACGCGATGATGCTCTCAACGCCTGCCTGCTCAATCAGGGAAGGTTCAATTTCCGGCGCGACCACTCGCACGCGCGCACCCGCCTCGAGCAACACACCAGCCTTGCGCCTGCCAACCTCGCCACCGCCTACAACCAGGCATAAGCTGCCTTTGACATTAAAAAAAATAGGCAGAAAATCCATATTCAGTTACCCAAAAACGATATATATTGTTTCAAAAAATGTATCATATATTTCTGACAGTTAAATTGCTGCCAGTAGCCAATTGCTGATCCTTCCTGACGCGCCGTATGAAGGCCACAAAACGCGTTGCCCAGTAACAACTGCCGATGGTGCGCAGGTGTGTATAGGAGGCAAGCAGATTGTGCAGCACCAGACCGTCGCGACTGCCGTCTATGCCGTAGCCTCGCTCAACATGAAAAGCATAGCACGTGTCTTCCGGCAAATTTTCAAGACTGGAATAATGAAACTCGTGCGCCTTGATCTGGGACGCCGCAACATCAGGCCTGGGCCACGGATGCGAATCAAGCTCATTCAGATGCACATAACCGCGACCGACAGGCTTGGCGTGCATCTTCACATCTCCCGGGATCGCACCCACCATTTTGTAAGTATGCCCCTGATAGTCGATGCTGCGCGACAAATACATCAGACCGCCGCACTCAACATAAGTTGGCATACCGTTTTCAATCAGTTGTTTGATCTGGCAACGCAAGCTGCCGTTTGCCTCCAGCTCGGCAGCGCAAGTCTCGGGAAACCCGCCGCCAATATACAAAGCATCAACCTCGGGCAAAGAAGCATCAAGAAGGGTATCGAACGGCACCAACTCAGCACCAGCTTCTGTTAGCGCATCAAGATCGTCGGCATAATAGAACCCGAATGCGCGATCTCGCGCAATCGCGATACGCACTTTATCCTTGACTGGCAGTGCAATGATCTCTGCCTTGCTTGACACATCCAACACTTTTTTTTGCGACAAGCTAAGCAGCTTTGCAAGATCGACCTGTTCTTCGATCGCCTCGCCTATCTGTTTGATTTTGGTAGTTGCGGCATGAGATTCATTGCTGGGCATCAAACCCAGATGGCGTTCAACGATGGAAAGCCGCTCGTCGTGATGGATCGCGCCCACCACAGGCACATCGGTATAGTGCTCGATCACTGCACGCAACTTGGATTCGTGTCTCGCGCCACCCAGATTGTTGAGTATCACACCTGCGATATTGATGTCGCGGTCGAACGCCTGGTAACCCAAAATGAGCGGCGCAATACCGCGCGTCATGCCGCGCGCATCGATCACCAGAAACACCGGCAGATCAAGCATCTTGGCCAGCGCCGCATTGCTGTTGCTGCCGTCAAGCGCCAGACCGTCATACAGGCCCTTGTTGCCCTCCACCAGATTCACTTCAGCGCAATGACGCGAAAAGGTTGAGACGATGTCCTCATCGCCCATCAGATACAGGTCAAGGTTGCGGCATGGACGGTTAGCTGCCTGCGACAGCCACATGGGATCGATGTAATCGGGTCCTTTTTTGTAAGGTTGCACGACATGGTCGCGCCCTGTTAGCGCGGCACACAAGCCGATGCTGACCATCGTTTTACCCGATGACTTGTGTGCTGCAGAAATGAGAAAGCGGTTCATGGATGCCTTGCGGCAAAATCAGTCGGCAATATAAGGCTTGTCATTCGGCATGAAATTGAGCACGCGCACGCTGACGGTAGTGATGACAAAGGCGATCGCCAAGCCGCCGAAGCCCAACATGATTTCGAAAACTGAAGGGGTATAGCTTGCAATCTGACCGTCGCCAAAGGTACTGGTCACTTGATAGCCCGGGAAAATATCCAGCGGAAACGCCTGTCCGCCGATGATGAACACATAAAGAAACGCGAATCCGCCAAGCACCACAGCAAGGGAAGCAGCCACCGCAGCCTTGGTTTTTCCAAATCCCGGCATGAAAATCAAAGCCAGCGGCAATACATTACCGAGCAGTACATAGCCCCACCAGAAAAAAGTCGGATAAACGCCGCCATCCTTCAGGATAAAATTCTCAAAACCTGTTCTATGCGCAAAATACAGGTTGGTCATATGGTAAGTTGCGACCATATACAGCGATGCGAGGATGAACACGCCCAACAATTTTTTCTTGCGTTCCAGAATCGCAGGGTCTATCACTTTTTCATTCCATGCATACATCACTGTCTGCACGATATGAAACACGGCCATACCCCAGGCGAAGGACAACAGTATGAACATCGGCGGCAGAACGGCCGAGCCATACGCCTGGCGTGCTGTCAGAAAGGCGAAGATCAGACCGGTGCCTGTGGTGAGTATGAAACGCCATGCGAACACAGCCAATCCGAGCGGTTTCGTGTAGGGATTCATGCGCTTTTCCATCATGGACCAAAGATAGGCGATCACCAAGCCAAACATGCCGGAATACAGCACCACGTTCCATGCAAATACGGAAGTGAAATTAAAATCGAAAGCGGGTAGCATGAAGCGTTCAGGACGCCCCAAGTCCAGCATCAACACTGCAAGACCACCCGACAGCATCGCGATAGACAATAGCCCGGCCAATGGCGCGCGAACCTTGTAGATCGACTTGCCGAATACCGAACCGATGGAGGCGACATTCAGCACACCGGAGGCCGCGACGATCAGGAATATCGCGAACACATGCGGCACCCCCCATACGACCTGGTTGTTCATGCCGGTGATGATATGCCCATGCTCTTCCATCAAATACACAGCGTACAACGCAAGCATGATGACCATTCCTGCTGCTGCAAGCAGCGCGTAAAACAAACGGTTCTTGAATTGAATCGCAGCATATTGCGGAGAAGTTGACGTCGACATAATCAGATTCCTTGGTAACGGATGCCGGTGTTCAGATTCAAATCAGCGCGTACCTGACTCGATGCAACGGTGCGTAGTTTTTTGGCAATTTCGCTATTCGGATCATGAAGGTTGCCGAACAGTATCGATTTGTTCGGGCAAGCCTCTGCGCAAGCGGGTTGCTTACCGGCATCGATGCGGTGCACGCATAGTGTACAGCTCTCCACCGTACCCTTGCCGCGCGGCACATCCGGATTCTGGTCGTGCAGCGGTGCATGCACAAAAGAGCGCGCCTTGTATGGACAGGCCATCATGCAATAGCGGCAACCAATGCAGCGATGTTTATCCACCAGCACGATACCATCTTCGCGCTTGAACGAAGCACCGGTTGGACAAACGTCAACGCAAGGCGGCTCTGCACAGTGTTGACACATCATGGGCAAAGCAAAGCTGTGGCCCGCGCTGACATCCTTGATTTCAATCTTTCTGATCCACTGTGAATCGGTCGGTGCCAGACCGCCAGACAAACCATTTTCCTTGTTGCATGCGGTCACGCAGTCTTTACAGCCTTCTGCACAATTAGCTGTGTCGATCAGCATCCCCCAGCGCACCTTGCTGGTATCGTCTTCAGCTTTGCTGTGTGCAACATTGAACAGCAACATACCCGGAGCCACAGCAACGGCTGCAACGCCCACCGATGTCTTCAGAAAATTTCTACGCTGGTCTTGGATGTCATTCATTTCGCATTCCTTCGCAGCCAGGCACTCTTGCGTATGCCGGAATGGCACTCAAAACAATCAATCTTGACGGCTTCATAGCGGTGACACGCAACACAAAAACTGTCATCTCTTGCGATCACACTATCATCCTTAGTGCTGGCGTGACATTCGATGCAATTTTTAAGGCTGATCTCTTTGTCACGTATGCCCTTACGCACCGCCAGATCACGCTGATGAATCAAAAGGTGCATGTGATTCTTGCGCATCCAGTCAGGATCCCTCACGCAATGACCGCCACGGCCGATGTCCAGCTTATACGGCAGCGTCTGATCAGCCCATGCGGTGGACATACAAAGCAGGGCCAGCAGCAAGCTCACAAACAGCTTGAAGTTAATCACGAGACCGCGAGCGACTCCCTCAAGACTGCCTGTGTGCAAAGAATGATCGCGCACCGAATTCATCTCGCTTTACTCGCCCAGACCCATCTGTATGTATCCGGTCGGACATACATCTGCACAGATATGACAACCGATGCATTTGTTGTAATCGGTGTCAACATAACGACCCAACGTGGATTTCGCCTTGGGCACTTTAAACACGGCCGTTTGCGGGCAATACACCACGCAGTTGTCGCATTCGAAACACATGCCGCAGCTCATGCAACGTTTGGCTTCTGCAATTGCCGAATCCTGATTCAACACACCCAGCCGGTCTTCAAAGTTACCCAGTGCGGACTGTGCATCCAAGGTAATCACATTGCGCTTGTTGCGTGAAACGATGCCGAAGTGGCCCAGAAACAACTTTTCATGCGGGATGATATAACGGTCTGAACGATCATCAAAGTTGTGCACCGCAACGTTCGACTTATCCGTTCCGCGCAAGGGTTCGTGCGTTGGTTTGACTTCCAGGCCCTTTTCCATCATCTTGCGCATCAGATCAAACTGGTGTGCATCGATCTTCGGACGCTTTTCCAAGTCCTGACCGTTCAGGAAGTTGTGTATCCCGTCAGCAGCAATCGATCCGTGACCGATCGCAGTCGTCAACAAATGTGGCTTGATGATGTCGCCGCCTGCAAACACATTGTTGTGTCCAGCAACCAGGTAGTTGCGATCCGTTGAAACCAGTCCCTTGCCGTTATTGAACTCTTCAAGGCCGGTAAAATCGACCGCCTGACCAATCGCAGACACGATCAGATCAGCAGGGATATCCTGTTCGGTTCCCTCAATATTCTTGACGTCCAGTTTGCCACCAATCATTTTTGCTTCGCACTGGCAAACGCGCAACGCTGTCGCACGACCATCTGCACCGCGCACGATACCGATAGGCACGAGCGATCCGCGAATATGAATACCTTCAGCGAGCGCCTGGTCGATTTCATGCTTGTTGGCCGCCATCTTGTCGATGTTAAAAATCGATGTCAGCGTGACTTCAGCGCCTTGCTTGACAGCGACTTCAGATACATCATGCGCCATTTGCCCTGCAATTGCCTGCTCAAAATCAGTCGGCTGTGAGGACTCAAGGTGCCCCAGACGACGCGCAACCGTCGCAACGTCGATCGAGGTATCGCCACCGCCCACTACCACTACGCGTTTGCCAACATGCTGTAAGCGACCGTCGTTAAACGCTTTCAGGAAAGCCGTCGCTGTAACGACGTTAGGCGCTGCACTGTCGGCCAAGGGCAGTGCACGACCGGCCTGTGCACCCATACCCAGGAATACAGCGTCGAATTCTTTGCGCAACTCATCAATCGTCACGTCGGTGCCGACGCGGCAATTCATCCTGGTCTTAACACCCAGATCGGTGATGCGTTTGATTTCAGCATCGAGCACATCGCGAGGTGTTCTGAAACCCGGAATGCCGTAACGCATCATGCCACCCAAGTGCTCATGATCATCGAATACGGTGACTTCATGGCCCTTAAGTGTCAACTGGTATGCGCATGACAAGCTGGCAGGACCGCCGCCGATCACGGCAACTTTCTTGCCGGTGGGTGCAGCATCAGTGCTGTAGCCAAGATTATTGGCTATCGCATACTCACCCAGAAAGTGTTCGACCGAATTGATACCGACGTGATCCTCCAGCGCATTGCGATTGCAACCCGTTTCACAAGGTGCAGGACATACGCGCCCCATCACTGATGGAAATGGATTTGCTGAAGTCAGGCGTCGCCATGCATACTCCTGCCAAGGCATGGTGGGTTTCCCATCCTTACCCATAGGCGGCTTTTCAGTTTGACGAACGATGGCCAGATAACCGCGAATATCTTCACCCGCAGGGCAACTTCCCTGGCAGGGAGGTGTCGACTGGATATAGGTTGGACATTTGTGCGTGAAGCTGGCCTGGAAGATTTGCTCACTCCATTTGCGCACTTTGTTATCACCGTCTTTGTAACGGCGAAAGGTAATTTTTTGGGGAGTTTCTAAAGTTTCTGACATTGCTAGCTACCTCCAGTAAATTGTTACTTGACACCCAATTGAATTGCATTGCTGACTAATTGATGAACGCCGCCTATTACTTTTCTATCGAATCCGTAGATAGGCAGAACCTTGGTAAATTGTGCTTTGCATATCGCGCAAATACAGGCCATGAAATTGACACTGTGCTCATCGGCAACCTGCTGTAATACTTCCATGCGCGGCAACGCACCCTTGACACGTACATCCAATAGATCATCGGTCAACAAACCGCCGCCGCCGCCACAACAGAACGTCCGCTCATGCGTCGTCGAGGAATCCATTTCAACAAAATTATTGGCAACCGCCCTGATGATGTTGCGGGGGATATCGAACTGCCCACCCGGATAACCACCCATGCTGGAGCCCCGCGCCACGTTGCAAGAATCATGAAAAGTAATCCTGTACTTGTCGTTGAGAGACTTGTCAAATACCAGTCGTTCGTCCTGTATCATGTCCCAGGTAAACTCGCAGATATGCGAAGGCTGCCTATAGCGGTGATCCAGCTGCTTTTGCAGCATCTGCGCGAAGCGATCGTTGGGATCCGCGCCGTCGCCCACACCGCTCAAGGTATTCCAGAAACTGTAGGCAACGCGCCATGCATGTCCGCACTCACCCACCACGATGCGCTTCACCCCAAGTTCAAGCGCGGCCTGACGGATGCGCAGAGCAATGGTGCGCAACTGATCGTAATTGCCGATGAACATGCCGAAGTTGCCCGCTTCAGACGACATCGAGGAGAGCGTCCAGCTGGTGCCGGTCGCATGAAAAACCTTGGCGTAACCGATCAGGCTGTCGATATGCGGCTCTGCGAAGAAGTCCGCAGATGGCGTAATCAACAGCACTTCAGCGCCTTTAACATCGATCGGGAAGCGCACGTCGATACCGGTCGCATCCTTGACATCTTCTTCAAGTCCTTCCAGCGTATCGATCAGCGCAGGCGCAGGCAGCCCCAGGTTGTTGCCTATCTTGTGAACTTTGCCGATGATCTCGTTGGAATATTTTTGTCCATAGCCTATGGTGTCGAGTATCTCGCGCGCGGCCATCGTGACTTCCGCCGTATCGATGCCATATGGGCAGAACACCGAACAGCGGCGACACTCGGAGCATTGATGGTAATAATTGAACCACTCATCGAGCACTTCTTTTGTCAGATCCCGCGCACCCACCAGCTTCGGAAATAGTTTTCCCGGCAAGGTAAAATAGCGGCGATATACGCTGCGCATCAGATCCTGACGCGCAACCGGCATGTTTTTTGGATCCTGCGTACCGATGAAATAGTGGCACTTGTCGGAACAGGCGCCGCAGTGCACGCACGCATCCATGTACACTTTAAGCGAACGATACTTGGACAGCAAATCGCCCATTTTGGCGATCGCCACATCATGCCAGTCATCGACCAGATGGCCCGGGAAACCGAGCGCTTCGTTGATTTTATCACTTGCGACGAAAGGCCCCTTGCCTTCCATTGCACCCGGTAATAATGCCGGGATAATGGGGATACTGCGATAAGCCGGTGCTGCAATATCAGCCATATTATTTCTCCGATTCCAGTTTGGCAGCCCAGGCAGCGATATGACGCTTTTCCCTCGGGTTGTCGGTCTGATTGCGTGTAGGCGAAAAGAACACACCAGGCGCATGCAATAGCTTGCTTACCGGAAATATCAGCAAAAGCGTGGCAACCAGCGACAGGTGCACATATAAAACCGCATTTGCCGGCAGGGGTTGAATGCTCAAATGCATCAAGCCTATAAAGAAACTCTTCACACCGATGACATCAGGAGGACCTGCAAATTTCATCAGCAAACCGGAAGCACTGATACCGATGAATAAAAACAGCATCAAAAAATCCGAAGGCGTCGATATATAGCGTATACGTTCCACAAAGAAACGTCTGGCAAGCAAGCCTGTCAAACCTGCCAGCATCGTGATGCCTGCGTAGATACCGAATGGCTGTATGAGTACCACCCATCCCCACACAGGATCGGTAAAATAGCGCAGATGACGCAACAGGACCAGCAGCATACTGGCATGGAACAACCAACCGGCCGCCCATGTCCACAAGTTAGCCTTGAAAAGACTCTCAAAGAAAACCACCTCGCGCGTCATGCGCAACATAACACCGCCGGTTGTAGTCGGCGCAGGCGTGGTGGGTATCTTAAGTGGTGCCGGTATGCTGGCGTATGCACGGATGCGCTGCAGCAACCCGACAACGAACACCAATGTCGAAAAATAAAAAAAGATCGCGATCAGTGTGTTCATCGTCGAGCCCGAATCCTGAATGGATTAGATGCAACCAGTAGGCTTAGGCAAACCGGCAATTTTACACGCTTGCTTGCCAGGACCATATGGGAAAAGCGCATACAGATACTCGCTGGTACCCTTTTCAGGTCCAAGCTTCTTGCCGATCGCCTTGGTCAGCACACGTACAGCCGGCGCAATTTGATATTCCTCAAAGTACTCGCGCAGGAAGTTAATGACTTCCCAGTGCTGTTCAGTCATTTCTATGTTTTCAGTCTGAGCCAGATAATTACCAACTTCAGGATTCCACTCCGACAGGTCAACCAGGTAACCCTCTTCATCTGTCTCGTAACTTCTACCGCCTACTTCGATGCTAGCCATGTAAATCTCCTCTTTAAAATTAAACTTATAGCCAGGATTGGCAGGTTTTATTGGCAGCGACCAATTCCACGAATCCCGCGTAATCAACAAACGCAGCACCTTCGACAAGACGATCGGCAAGGCCCCGCGCTTCAAGATCAGGGCGAAGCACGTTGATTTTAAATCTGCCCATCGCCGCACGCAACTTGGCTTCAAATGCATTGCCCGTTGTCGCCGCATAGACTGCATCTTCAATCAGCAAAATATCGCCGCCTGTCGCGGTATTCAGACAACTTTCCAGCGCTGTATCGGACAAAGGGGACCGGTTAATAATATGCAACATCAGGGCTCTCCTTAGAAACTCAAGACTACGTCTTGCTCATCCATCAACGCACCTACTTCGGCACGGCTCAGCACAATGACATCTACCAGCAAATCTTCCACTGTCAGACCGCGTGCCTGCATCGATTCCTGATCAACGTACAACTTTTCAACGTCGTAACCATCCAACGCACGATAAGTCGGGGAAAAATTCTTGGTTTCAATCCCCTTGGTTTGCTGTCCTTTTTTCAACTGATACACGCCATCATCGGTGAACATCAGCGACACATCCTGATCGAAGGCCGCCGTGATCAGCACCACCTCCAACGACTCCAGTGCATAGATCGTGCCATAAGGCGCCTTGCGATTAACGAACATGAATTTTTTGGTATCACTCATCTCGTTATCTCCTTAATCGCCGAAGGTGACCAGACGGTCACACTTGATACCCGCTTCAACCAACTGCCCCAGACCCGAGATACGAAAACCCGTTGCCAGATTGTCTTCCCTGATACCGCGACGCATTGCAGCTGCTACACACACCACCAGATCAACCTTGTGCTCATCGGCCAGCTTGGTCCAGCGGTTGACAATATTGCGATCATCCTGCGGCGGCTCTGTCAGCTTGGACGCATTGTTCACACCATCGTGATAGAAGAACACGCGCCACACCTCATGCCCTCCTTCGATGGCGGCCTTGGCAAACAGGTAAGCCGAATCACTGGCCTGACGCTGGTAAGGCCCTTCGTTGACTACTATTCCAAATTTCATAACAAAACCTTTATCAGAAACGGATATGCGTCGACGCGTTCAGGTTTGCACGTGAACCGCGCCAGTCGTCGATCAGATACTTGGTAAATGGCAAACCAGTCTTCTCAAAAAAACGCGGCCAGCCGATGCGGTCGATCCAGTCAGCCAGACGCTCCCAGGGACGCCCATCTTCCTTGTATACGGTGAGGATATTTTTCACCGCAGCCGCAACTTCCGGCCAGCGCGGCGCATTGTTCGGCAAACCGGATGCAACCATCTTCATGAAGGTTGGCTTGCCGCGTGCGTTTGAATTCTTGCCACCCACCCAGATTGCCAGCTTTGAATACTCAGGATCATTGATCTGCATCGGCGGGCAAGGAGGATAACAGGCACCGCAGCACATACATTTTGATTCATCGATTTCCAGGGAAGGCTTGCCGTTCACCATCGCAGGACGAATCGCCGCAACCGGGCAACGCGCCACAACCGTCGGACGCTCGCACACATTGGCAACCAGTTCGTGATTGATCACAGGCGGCTTGGTATGCTGAACGATGATCGCGATATCGGCCTGACCACCGCAGTTGATCTCGCAACAGGAAGTTGACAGATGTACTCGGTTCGGCATTTCTTCACGACGGAATTCGTCATACAACTCATCCATCAGCGCCTTCACCACACCCGATGCGTCGGTACCCGGAATATCGCAGTGCAAATATCCCTGCGTATGCGCAATCATGGTCACCGAGTTACCGGTACCACCGACCGGAAAGCCATGGCCTTCAAGCTCGGCGATCAACGGAGCTACTTTCTTTTCGTCGGACACCATGAATTCGATGTTGGAACGAATCGTGAAACGCACACGGCTCTCCGCATAGTCATCTGCAATCTTGCACAGTTTGCGTATGGTATGCACGTCCATCTGACGGGCCGTTCCTGCGCGCACCGTCCAGATTTCATCACCGCTGTGGGCAACGTGATGCAACACGCCCGGACGGGGACGGTCATGGTATTTCCAGTTACCATAATTCTTCTCCATCAGCGGATGCAGATATTTCTTGTTATCCGGCACACCGGTTTCTTTTGGCTTGCGTTTTGCTGCTGGCTTTTCAGCTACGACGGCTTGATTCATTACTTATCTCCTCAGGCGGCTTGTTTTTTTGCGTTGATCTTGGCGACTTCTTCATCCCAACCGTCTGTACGGACGTATGGGTTCATTCGTGGTGAATTCACCATGGAAGGATCAACATCGATTTCCATTGCATCCAGGAAGTTGGTCAAGCCGATACGCTCGATCATCTCACCGGTGCGCTCGTGCTCCAGCGCATTCTCAGCGAAGAAGTCGATGGTGCGCTGACCAAAATCGACCAGCTTTTCAATCGCCTCATCGCTATCCAGCTTCATGAATGGAATAACAACGGTACCCATCAGACCACCGATCTTCAGATGACTCTTGCCGCCAACCAGCACGGTTGCGCCCTTGTCAACACCCGTCGCCAAAGCACCCGTCATTACATTGATGCAATGCATGCAACGCACACAATCCTGATTGTTGATCTCGATCGCGTGTGTATCGTTGACCGCCACACTGGAGATATGCTCGCCAGCTTTGATCTTGGAAATCTCCTTGACCTGGAAAGTCTTGGTAGGGCAACGCGCAACGACGTCGTTGACCAGCTCATCCATACCGTGCTTGGCAAACCACTTCTTCGCCAGCGCTTCATCGGTGCGGATGTTGTCGCGCCAGGTTCCGATTACAGCCATATCTGCGCGCTGAACCGAGTTCATGCAGTCATTAGGGCAACCGGAGAATTTGAATTTAAACTTGTAAGGCAGCGAAGGACGGTGAATATCATCCAGGAAAGTGTTGAGCACAGCGCGGTGTGTTTTGGCTTCGTCGTAGCAGGACTGTTCGCAACGCGCTGCGCCCACGCAAGACATCGATGTGCGCACAGCAGGGCCTGCACCACCCAGATCGAATCCGAGTTCATTGATTTCGTCAAACGCCTTCTGCACATTTTCGGTTGTTGCACCCTGAAACATGATATCGCCGGACTGTCCGTGGAATGCAATCAGACCGGAACCGTGGTTTTCCCACAGATCACAGAACTTACGCAGAATATCAGTGTCGTAGTGCATGCCGGGTGGCGGCATCACGCGCAGCGTGTGAAATTCAGCGGCGTCCTTAAATTTAGGTTGGCCGTTTTCATCTTTCAACTCGGTAAAGCGTGGAATGATACCGCCACCGTAGCCGAATACACCAACCGTACCACCCTTCCAATAACCCTTTGTATCTGCATAGGACGCCTCAAGCTGACCCAACAGGTCGACGACCATATCTTTATCTTTGGCCAGATCTTTAAGACCTGTTATAAAACTGGGCCAAGGGCCGGACTCGAGCTGATCGAGATTAGGAGTGTCATGAGGTTTCTTTGCCATAATAGTTTCCTTTCAGTTAGCGTGCCAAGTTAATTGGACCGACAATTGATTAATGATCCGGTTTAAAGATTGAGATTCACATTACAAACGATTAATCGTATTAGACTCTGCCACTACCCGGCGCGCCAATTTTCTAAATATGTCGAGTATATTACTGTGCTTCATAGCGGCAGACCATCACCCATTGCGGTTATTTTTTATAACCCTAACGGGTTGCATCACCCGTTCCGCAGTAGCATTTCAAAATCTTACCCATAGAGGATATACTCTACACCAAATATAACGAGCATATCGAATTCACATTATGGCGCAAATTAAAGAATTAGCAAAATTCAAGGTTCCTCTTGGCAACCAGGAGATAGAACTACAGCAAATCGATCATGTCGAAGGTGGCATGAGTCTGATGCGTATCCGTATCCGCGAGGCAAAGCGCTTCACCATTTTCGATGTCGATCCTGAAACGGCACGCCTGTGGGCAAAAACCATGAACGAATGGGCTGATACCCAGAATGCGTCTACACATGAATAATGCTATAACCGAGATGATAGATGCAGTCTTTGATGTCAGTGGCGATATCATACCCCCTATTTATCAGTTTGCGCTATGGGAGGCACTGGTGCATCATGTTCCGGCATTCGCTGAAGATGCACGGATAGGTGTTATCCCGTTGCGCACTTCAACCAGCGAAGCGGGTATGTTGCTGCCCAAGCGCAGCAAACTGGTGTTGCGTCTGACAGAACCTTTAGCTTATGACTTTGCCCGCTTGTCCGGACAACGTCTTGATATTGGCAGCGCTTCACTGCAACTTGGCAGCGGCAAACTGCGCAAGCTACAGGGTTATCCGACGCTGCATGCGCACCTGGTGGCAAGCGACAAGGATGAAATAGCTTTTTTGAAAGATGTCACAGCCAGACTGGCTGAGCTTGGCATCACAGGCAATCTGCTTTGCGGCATGCGCAACAGTTTAGTGGCAACGGATCGAACGATACAGGGCTATAGCCTAGTCATCCACGATCTTAAGCCGGATGATTCTCTGCGTTTGCAATACGCGGGATTAGGCGCCGACCGCCGATACGGCTGCGGCATTTTTATACCCTACAAGGCCATCACCGATCTTGACTAGATGATTGGAAGATTTTTAATTCAATAAGGAGGAAATAATGGGATACATAGTAGCAGGAGTTGAGCTTGAAACAGATGCAGACGGTTATCTTCTGGAGGCTGATTACAGTGAAGAAGTGGTGAATGTGATCGCCGCCGCAGAAGGCATAGAGTTGACCCCAAAACACTGGGAAATCATCAACTTCATGCGCGATCAATATCGCGAGCACGGGCACACGCCCAATTTTCGCAATATGCTAAAAGCCGTCAATGAATTCTGGCCTGAAGCGGACAGCAAAGCACTGTATGATCTTTTCCCCATTGGCCCCGCCAAACAAGGTGCAAAAGTTGCCGGCTTGCCACAGCCATTGGGCAAGGGCGGATACTGATCGCAAGCACCCGGCAATTCACAGCACAAGGATACTGAACATGAGCCATCAAAATTTGCACACCAATGTAAAACTGGATATGCGCGGCCTTTCCTGCCCTGCGCCGTTGCTGGGTGCCAAGCGCATCATCAACGATCTGGAGAACGAACAGATCCTCTTGCTGATGTCCGACTGCCCGGGCACCGGTGACGATCTTTTCGCCTGGGCGGAACAGACCGGCAATCAGGTCTTGAGAACCGAAGCCATACCCGATGGCGGGACAGCCTATTACATCAGAAAAGGCACCGGGGAACCGATCAATGCGAACGTCGTTCTTGACATACGAAATGTCGTTTGTCCCGGCCCTATCATTGAAGCCAAAAAACTGTTGAGCGGCATGAATGCCGGTGAAGTGTTGAAACTTGTCAGCAACTGCCCGGGCATACATTCCGACATCATTGACTGGGCCGCTGCTACCGGGGTAAACATCATCGGCATCTCCGAAATCGCAGCCGACGCGTATGCATTCTTCCTGACCAAAGGTTAGCATGCGCATCAAGAGCAACTGGTACAAATCAGGGCGCGAACATACCCCGGAGGAACTTGCCGGGGCGGTCGCATTTAACATTACACGCATTGCCGAAAACGCACTGAAAAATACCCGCAAGGCAAAGTTTGAAGTCGCCATCGGCCCGCAATACTTTTCTTTTCTGGCCGAATTTTTGGTGTTTTTAATACTGGTCGCCGATCGACTGGCCTATCGCCAGTTCGCATCCGATGCTCGCGTCACCTTTACCAGCACGCTTGCCAATCATGTGGCGGCGACCTACGCCGAAAACATGAGCCGTTTGATGGGTGGCGAATTAAGTGTATGCAAACAGCAGTTCATCGACACGCTTAATCTGCGCGCCGGCGAATATGCCGAATTCAACTACACCGAAAGCGGCCCCGAGTATGCGTTCCTTCGCTATCTGGCTTTTTGCATGGGACAGATCATGGACGAAAAGGACAGCGCCTGGATCATCGATCAGATCATCAGCATCGAAGCACCCAATGCGATCGACATGCTGGAGGGAAACTTCAAGAATCTGCTCGACACCAAGCCTGCAAAAGCCCGCCCCGCCAGGCAGCGGCTCACACCGGCCAAGGGCGCATGACCAATCCGTTCGACCTTGATCAACAGGATGCTTATCTAGCTTGGCGCGAGCACAAATTAGCCCATGCCATCACCAACGCTTCTGATCTGATCGTTGAAATCGACGACCCTCTTCGGCTGACAACCGCAGAACGCTCAGCGTTAATTTCGCGCTGCAATCAGAGCAACATGGTCATCTATGCTTCGCGCACCACGATAGACGAACAAGGCCTGCAACATCTGGGGCTGCAACTCGGGCTTGAAAGACTGGATGCCAACTGGCTGGCAGGAGAACAAGGCATCTCGCGCATCACCGTATCCAAAAATGACGGCGAGCGTCAAGCCTATATCCCCTATACCGACCGTGCAATCAAGTGGCACACCGACGGCTACTATAATCCGGTTGATCGGCAGATACGCGCGATGGTGCTGCATTGCGTATCAGCTGCGGGGGAAGGCGGCGTCAACCGCGTGATGGATCACGAAATCGCCTACCTGATGTTGAGGGATGCAAATCCCGATTTCATCCGCGCGCTCTCAGCCATGAATGCCATGACGATTCCCGAACGCACCGATGAACAGGGAATAGCGCGTGCCTCACAGAGCGGACCTGTGTTTTTCGTCGATCAGCAAGCGCTGCACATGCGCTACACCGCACGCACCCGCAGCATAGAGTGGAAGCAGGACGATGCAACGCTCGCAGCTGTAGCAGCACTGGAAAACCTGCTCAGCTCGGATTCACCGCACATCCTTACAGTTAAGCTTGAACCCGGTATGGGCTTGCTGTGCAACAACGTGCTGCATGATCGCAGCGCCTTCACAGATGACACCGCCCATCGGCCTCGCCTCTTGTACCGCGCTCGCTACCTTGACCGACTTGACACAACTGGATAACTTCCGCCGAGTGTGATGCCAGCGAGAGGCGTTTCTCGAATCATAGTGAGGATAAAAGTCATGCGTGAATTAACCCTAAATGAAATTCAGACGGTAAATGGCTGTGCGAGTACAAGTGCAGTGGTTGCTGGAGTTCTTGGTGCTGGAGCAGCCATCGCAACTGTAGGTGAGGTTGCGTTGTCCGTGGTTGCAGCCCCGGAGGTTGCAGCAGCAGGTGTCTATATATGGAGTCGGAGCTGTTTTGGGTCTTGGAGCAGGCCTCTTCGGGATGGCAGGATCATTCTCCTGATTTCCCAGTCATGCGAACCATATCAATCATAACAAAACGGTATGGTTCGCTTGGTTTGAATATATAAGCTTTGTTTTTGGTATAACGGATATGAAGAGCGACCAAGTCACTATAATATTAAAAGACTCAGTTGGGTGTTTATATTTCTTTGGAAAAGTCGGTAGGGTCAAACAACTCGCCCTAACCCCCTACATAATATTCCTGTTTTCTCTCAGCTTTTCGCTTCACACGTTCAGTGTATCACCTAACCTTAAAAACTCAAATCCGGTTCACTATTTATTAGCATCAATATATCTTTCATTGTACTTTTCTTCAGCCGTGACATATATCACGCTAAAGGTTGGTTATTTTATACTTCGCGCCACCAGTCTTCAAGACGCCGAAAATTTAAATGTAATTGATGCGCGAACAGTCAACTGGAAGCGCATCGAATCTATTTTAACGTTTGTTTTAATTGCTTCGACCACCATTGCACTCGTTACCTCATTATTTATTTGGCGCAGTTTTTTTACTAGACTGTAGAACTTAGTACGCGACATTTATGCAAAAAATCAACTTATGATAAATATCCCAATCCCGGAAACTAGAATCATCGAATGTACCCCACAAGATTTCGTTGCACCTCAAAATGACTGCAAATCAGCTAACTGGATTGCCGTTGACGGGGACTGCCTAAGTATCTGTGTGGAAGATTGTATATCAGTGGTAGTTCATCGACTTTGTCTTTGGATTCCACGACTGACCAAACCTTTCTGCATACCAATCTTCCTGAGCTACACGGCGCTATGAGTCTGCCAAATACGCTTTCGGGGTGAGAACCAGAATGCTTCCGTATGGATTTAGCGTCAATAAATCATCGTCACTTGAAACAAGTACATCCGCTCTACAGGCTAAAGCCAAAGCCAAAAACTTGTTGTCACGTGGGTCACGACATGGGATTTCGAGGGCAGTCTCATCATCTTTTGAAACTTGGTATAGCCTGACTTTGTCACGGTACATTGCAACAAAATCAAGGCGCGTTTTCAGATCGAGGTAGCGATCAAATTTGTCACGCGCAATAACTTCTTCAAGTTCGGCAAGCGTAGCGGGCGATGCACACAACTCACCCGCTGACAGAGCCTTGATCAAAACCTGTCGAAGGATTGAATTTTGCCGAAGTACTGCGCTAATCAATGTACTGGTATCCAGCACAATACGCTTACCGAATTTCATTGACCAAACGTACCACGTCAGCGTCGGTTAGTTCATTCGCAGCGGGGCTGAGTAGCGCATCCGATATGGCAAAAAATGCTTTAAAATCGGCGACATTTTTCTCACGGCTCTGCCGAACATCCATTAATTCCTGCATATCAGCGGGTGACAATAAAAACGCTACCGGCCGACCACGCCGGGTAATAGTGACAGGTTCACGCTGGGCGTTATCCAGCAATTCACCAAACCTGTTTTGTGCTTCAACTGATGTGACTGTACGCATGATCGAATCTCCATAAACTAGCCAATGTGTACATTATAGATACTATCTTGGAAAAAAGTTCAAAGATTTGTGTATATCGACACAAATTGAGAGCAGCAGAACGGCACGGAATGCACAAGCTGCTCGTGCTTTGAGTATTTTAACTTGGGCTTAACCGCGCGAGGATCGTCCTGAATTGAATTGTGGTGCGGCCCCCTGGTGCTCCATTATTTGTGTCTTTTCCTATTGCCATCAAACTCAGATTTGCAAGAGCCTCGAGTTCATTATAAAAATGACAGCAACCAAACTGGGAAACACAAATGAAGAGAATAATCACCTGCATTGTTGCAGCAGCAGTGTTCATGGCATCCAGCGCAGCCAATGCGAATGACGGAGCCACCTACAACGCATCGAACAATACATTGAGGGTGTAAGAAATTTTGTGTAAACGGTCATTTGGCAGGAAAATCTGCCTAACTTTGAAAAGGAAGTGAACATGACCGTAGCAAAGAAATCACCCTCGCTGGATTTGATTGACCAACTGCTGGTTGACTACCAGAAACCTGAAGATATATTGGGCGAAAATGGCTTGCTCAAACAGCTCACGAAGGCTGTTATTGAACGTGCGCTGCAAGCCGAGATGGCGGCCCACCTTGGACATGGAAAACATGAGCCCATCGCCAATGCAGCAGGTAATGCGCGCAATGGTAGTAGCCGCAAGACGCTCAAGGGCGAATTCGGTGACATTACATCGCACTATTCCGCGCCTGAAATCGATGAGTTGCTTGAAGCAGCCAACCGTGTGTGCCGGAACAAGTCCGGCAAAAGTCCGGCAATGACTTTGCTGAAAAGAAAAATCGCCTAGCGGGTAAGCGCTAAGCGATTGTTTTACTACACAATATGGTGCGCCATAAGCGATAAATCTGGGCACTGGGAAGAGGTAGTTTCATTACCATGACTCCCACAAAACGATTAATTGGTTGCCACAAACCTGCCCTTCACGAAGGACCGCTGTCGAGACCTATGTGTAGAACTGAACTATGTGTAGTTTTTCCGGCAACCTCATACG
>VFSW01000293.1_pt1 | contig 70745 bp, 93 predicted proteins | sample 5358111 | NCBI WGS metagenome assembly VFSW01 (sample SAMN11554181, study PRJNA540505) | mine drainage metagenome | isolation source: sediment from site ElyBrook_90M | place: USA: Ely Copper Mine, Vershire, VT | collected 2017
TCCTGCGGGACGGCCCCATTACGAAGGTCTGTCACCGCAGAAGCAATAGCCGCCAAGAGCCGGTTGGTGCCAAGCTCTACATCACTAAGGGCCTGCGTTACATCTGCCACGATTCGGTTCTCCTTGTCTTCGATCCGTACGAGTCGATTTGATATCCTACGGAGTTGCTCGCTCAACACCAGCAGGGCTACGGCCACAGCGGCCTCTATCAGAACAGTGTGGGGCATGTCGTACCACCTTGTAAAGGGCATTGTACCACGACTCGTATAAGAGCACAAGCGAAATTGATTTCCGAGGTTAGGTGACGGTCGTTCCCTCAGTGTTATTGATAAGAGTAATCGCGGCGGCCAGCATCGCTTTGAGTTGCGTAATCATTGCCGCCGTCAAGGTGGGTGTGATCACCCTCGTCACCGCGTTCGCACCATTCACGTCAGATATAGTGTATGACACGACCGCAACAGGATCGACCGCCTGTTTGACATCAACAAGTAGCCTGACCTGCACGTCTAGAAGTCGGTTTAGGGTGATTACTTTCGGAGCGGCCATGTTACTGTTCCTAACAACTCATCAACAGCGCAACAACAGAACCAGCAGCCAGAGCCGCCTTAGCGGTAAGGGCTTTCCCAAACCCAGTACCGACAGCGGGACTCACGACAGTTTGCGCTTGGCCTGCCGTGGCTGAGGTTTGTAAAATGTCTCCTCTAGCAACAGCCCCAGCTGTGGTGCAAGTAACTGTAGCCAAACCGGCTATCGCAATCAGCACCGGAGCGCCATCTGCTATACCATTCTGGACCACTACACCACAGACGGCTGTTGATGCCAGACCAGCCGCTTTAACGAATGAGTAGTCATTAGTTATCAGTTGGATGGTGACGACATCCCCTGCTACAGAATTAGCTCCGGTGCGATTCGTCATGGGAACGGTGAGACAAGTCAAGTCACCAGCGGTACGCCCAAGGGAGAACTGTCGCCCTCCCGGCAGCATATTCAACGAGGCGATAGTCGTTGGTACAACTCCCGAACCAATCTGAACATTGGTCGTTGCATCCATATTGACAAAACTCATAGAGGCCGCACGACCGCCAAGAATTGACCCGCCCGTAGTTGAACGAAAATCAACTGTACCAGCACCAGTTGGCACAATGAGATTACCTTCTAGCAAATACGAAGTGCCCAGATACATCGTCTTCCAACGGGCGAAAAGATTATTGCCAAAGACAACCGGCCCCATGCCGATACCGTTGCCCGAGCTTTCGGCTGTGATGACGCGCACGCTATCAATTACAACGCCATTAACCGCATTCCCCGTTGCTTGAAGTACCGTACCAGCGCCCGACCACAAGAATGCTCGTTGGCTATCGTTAGTGATAGTAGCGCCATCCACATTGGCAGCGGCTGTAGTCTGATTTTGCCCCCTACGGCAACTGTCAAAACGAATAGCTGAACTAGTAGCCCCCACAGCAGTACGATTTCCGAAATAGATATCCTCGTTCCCGATTCGCAGTTGACCCTTTGTCGCCAGCGTCCCCGTACCCGCGAGCGTCTTGTAGTACAGGTAGTTATCCGTCGCGAGGAGCCCGGAGTATTGCCGCGTCGGTGCGCCAGTAGAAGGGGTTGCTGGTGCGCCAGCAACAATGTAGCTGTAGGAGTTAGCATCAATCTTCGTGATCTGAGCCGTGATGTTATACTCGGGTTGTGTTGCCCCTTGCGTAGTGATCCAGTCCCCTGTCACGTAACCATGTGCAGTGGCCGTCACGGTAGCCACTTGACCCACACGTGTAATCTGGGCGGTCATTGCGGTTGCAGCGCAGTTAAGCGCGGCTGTCTGTGTGTTCATGGGGGCGGCCGCAGAGCCACCACTTATAACGCCACCCGCCACTTCGCCTAGACCTGAGTTAAAACGAATAGCCCCAGAATCGACTTGACTAAACGTACAAGCAGCAAAACGCCAGAAACGCACTTCATTCGTAGCACTATTCTCAGAATTCATAAACTCAACTTGCATGCCGACAGTTGAGTTTCCACGAAACTTACAGTCAGACCACGTGACGTTGGTAGGCGCATTCGGCGACGCGTTGTTCGAACCGATCATTACATTTGTATAGCAGGTGTTTGAGAGAAAGGAGCACGTTGTTATCTTAGCGCTGTCCGCGTTTTGTCCTAGAAACATGGCAGGCAGCAGAGGATTTGAACAAGCTACAAAGCGACAAGCCGTGACTTCTATATCTTGCCCGTCTATATAGAGATTCCCACGACTAATACAGGTGATTAACGTGTTGTCTAAATGGGACTCTGCTAGTGTTTCATTGATTCCTCGTCCAATGGCGGCGCTGGTACAGGTAAGTGTGCCAGAAACGCCACCCCCCCCGCCTGAGAAAGCAATAATCTCATTTTCAATTTTAGCATAACCATGAGTGCCGGTGACTGCGGGCTGCATGCCTCCATTTAAGCCTCCATCAAAAGCAATTGAAGTTGCTGCTGCTGTGATGTTTGAGGCGTTATTGATTAAGGCTGTTCCGGCTGTGATGTTGCCTGTGAATAGGCAGGCAAATGCAATATCTCTTGCACCGGTCATGATCAGTTGTTGTGAGGCGAATTCGAGGAATGCAAAGTAGACGTCTGCTTTTGTGCAAAATATGCTAACAGGTATTGAGGCAACCTGCGCATTAACGCCCACAATTGAAGTGACCGCATCGCTTCCTGTAATCGAAATAGTGGTCACGTCGGCGCAATTCTTGACAGCAATAGTCTTAGCGCCTGCGGTTATTGCGGCCTGTAGGGTGGAGAAACATGTGCTTTTATCAGCAGCATTCGTGTCGGTGCTATCGACAATCGCGTCATAGACTCCGGCCGGAATAACGATTTCAGTTCGCCCGCCCGCATCCTGTGCAAAGACGCCGTTACCCATGAAATAGATATCGGTGCGGCGGGCCAAAGCGGCTGCCAGTTCGTCATGGATATTTTGCCCATTGGTGGCGACAGCCTCTCGGCCATGCAGATGATCACGATGAGCAAACAACAAGCTCGTGCCAGAACCCGCCACATCACCAACAGCGGAATCGGTCGGGGCTGTGGCGTCTAGCGCGGCCTTCCACGAGGGACGGAGTTCCCCATTATCAATCGCTAGCACATTACGAACATTTGCAGCGGGCACACTGATAGCCAACTTCGACCATCTCGGAGTGGCATTGCCAATGATGATATCACCATCCACCGGAGAGGCCGCGCCCGTAGTGTCTCCATGCGTTACGCTAAAGAGATTATGGGCTGTGGCGGGAAAGGTAGCAGGCACGCCACTCAGACTAGAGTAATCGACCGTTCCCGATCCATCGCCAAAGTGGACATGAGACTTGGCGTGGTGAGCGTCAGGCAAGTAACCAGATCCATGAGCGTGTCGATGATCGGTCAAAGGAACGGTCAGCGCCACGCCCCCATCGGCCGTAGCCGCCACGTCAACAAGCCCCGCCGTGCTAAAGGGAATCTCGGTAATAGGCACCTTCGCAGCAGCGTTCAGACTAGGATAGCCAAAGGCCACATCTTTGTTTGCATCCAACTCATACTGGCTATGAGGGTCTAATGCCGCGAGGTGAGCCGCTTCCTCAGCGTCGGTGAACAGTCCCAAAGCATCATGCGCCGCAAGGTCGGGATGGGCACCACCACCGGCGCTAACAGCCACCCAAGAGGTGGGTGTGTCAGCAAGATAGAAACCGCTCGTGTCTAACGCAAGCGCGTAGTCCCCAATAAACTGACCAGACGCAGGCAAGTCTGCGGCTGTACTACACAACCAGAAAGATCGTGTAGTAATGTTCTCAGGGGTCCTAATAAGACCAACCGGGTAACGAGTAACGGCCATCGTTCTTAGTCCCTGTCCGCTTTTTGACGAACGCGACGAAGGTGGTAGATTACAGCACTAATGTTGAAGCAGGCACACCACAAGTGGACCAGCGCGGCCATAAGCTGAAAAGACGGCTCTTTGGATTGGCGAGGCCTATATGACATTGGTTACCGGCGCAATCTGAACCCAATCTCCAGTCGCAGCAGAGTACATCAATTGTACCGAATCACGTGTGCCCAATGCAACCCCTGCCGTCACCAACCTGAGATTAGATCCGCCAAGCGTGCCCTGATCTTGCAAGGTGAATGTGTTGGCTCCTGTGTTCAATACTACCAAAATCTGACCATCCGCTCCATCGGCTATGGTTGGGGTGGCGGTCATGTTGGCTGCTGTCGTAGTGCTGATCTGCACCACCTCAGCGTTGGCCACAATAGGGGCAGACACCGCAATACTCTGTTGAGTAGAGGGGGTGGCAGTTCGTGTACCAATCGTAATGAAGTTACCTGAGTTATCGATCGACCACAATACCGTAGCGAGTGACTGTGTAAGGATTCGAAAGTGCTTACCAGCACCTCCCATCACCGCAAAGTTAGTCTCGTCGTCTGAACCAAGCCACAAGCCGGTGCGAATTGTCGCGCCACTATCCCTCCAGTTGAAGGAGGCTTCATTATCAAGCACCACATCGCCTCGCACATCTGCCACGTGCGAAGCAGCCGGAACCGCGTCTGCGCCGATAGTCAGAGCGCCAACAAAGCGATTTTCGCCTCCAAGGGATTGTAAAGCAATATCTGAGGTTCCGGGTATGACTGTATCAGATGCCCCAATACGAATCCCGATGCCGGTCCCAAGAGTTCCAGCGTCCGTAGACAGGCCTCGGAAAATCTCCAGCCCAAAAGCCGTTGAAGTCGTCCCCAAGGCAGTGCTGTATCCCACCCTTGCTCCCCGTAAGGCGGTCACGGTGGTCCCGGCCACCCCTTGAATAGCCTGTGCGAAGAAGCCTTGCATCCCTGCCACATTGAAGGCTCCGGAATTGTGGTCGGCCTCGGCGTAAAAACCAGACACCGATCCGACATAATTGGCGGTGGGGTGTACTTTTAAGGAGAACTTGGCGGCCCGTTGTTCATCCGCCGCCAGCCCCACACCGGGGGATGGTGTAGTCTTCACGAAGAACGTGTTGAAGGCCCCCGCACCGGGAGTGTAAACATCGATGATCTGCGCGAGCCGGGCCTCGGAGTCGAGCGCCGCGTTGGTCACGAACAGGCGACCAACGGTCACATCAGCATCGCCGGTGTTAATCGGCGCGGGGGCTGTTGTCGCATCCGTCTCCAAAGTTGCTATGTTTGCCGCCGACAGTGCGGTGGGCAAAATAGCAACCTCGTCCATTACACCATTGAAAAATCGCGTGCTACCATTTGGGTCCCGACCGATATTCAAAGCGGATGCGTTTGTAACCAATGTCTGATCAGACACAATACCGGTCACGTCCACGCCATCTATATACAGGTGTGTTGTAGTACCAGACTTGGTGGCAGCAACGAAGTGATAATTCGCATCTAGTGCAATTGTCGATGTGACAATATCCGGACTTCCCGATTTGCCTAACACCAACTTGTTCGATGTGCCAACCACCCCGAAGTAAAAGGCACCAGCACCTTTACTCATAATACACTGATTCGCCCCGGTGGACGTGTATTTTATCCAAGCCAATAGCGTCAATGTGTTAGCAGGATCGACTGTGGCGGTGTCGGCTCGCGAGAAGTATCCTGTTGTTCCGTTGAATAGAATCGCGGTATTCGAGTTGCCGAATAACGCCCCGGGCTGAGAATAAGTCAGACCACCATTAGCCGTGGCCGTGTTGCCATTACCCGAGGAGTCGGTCAGGTTGCCAGAACTTTCATCCATCCTCCAATAAGCGCCCGGCACAAAAGCTATGACCGCCGAAGGATAAGCCGATCCGCTTGCAGCAGTCCCCCACGAAGCATAACCGCCAAAAGTATTGCCCAACGGAGAATTACGACCTGAACGCAAGACATACTGAGAGTGATCGTCGTCAAGTAGTCCACTTAATGTGCCGTGATCACCAAGAGACCCTCCCGAAGGGGTGGGGCCGCTATAAGCAATTGACCAAGCTGGGGCGAAGACATTACCAAGAGACACTATCGCGCCCGATGGAAGTGTGATAAAAGCAACACCCGCCTGTGAAACAGTCGAATAGCCACGGACATTCATGAAGAATAGATTATCAACATTACCTACCGCATCAATTAGTGCGGCACGAGCAGTCGTGGTCTGAAACAGGACGTTCTCCATGTCGAGGAGAGTCATAGTCCCATTCGCGTCCATGTCACCACTAAACAAAGCCGAAGCCACATTGTATTGCAGAATGGAATCTGTAATTTGCAATGGACCGAGCATGTTATTCAAAGACTGCGTGGCGGTAACTGTAATCTTGCTCGCGTCTACCGCGAACGTGTTAGGCGTCGTCTTGAACCCGACCGCACCGCTGTCCCACTCCCAGAAAACCTGACAAGTCAGCACAGACGAGCGTATGGACACGTCGCCCCGTTGGCCATTTCCACTGCCGCTGTTGTATTGGTAGAAGCTTTTGAGAGCGCCCCCGCAACGTGTGACAACCCAGTGGCCCGAGTTTGCATTCACACCATTCCTGTTAGTTGTGAATGCTGCCCCAGTCATATCCAGAAAGCAGTCCCGTGTCTCGACTGTTAGCCCCTGCATGGTGTTTGAGCCTGCCACTAGCCCAAAACCAGAATCCACAAAGATTCGCAGACCTTGAAACAAGATGCTACAGCTAACACTGGGCGTGTCGATGAAAATATCTTTTCCAGCCGCCCCAGTCAGTCGCACACGAGCGTTGTCATAGGAGGCCCCGGGACCAGCAATAATCACATGCTGAGAATCTAACCCCGTCAAGCTCAGAGTGTTCGTTAGTGTTGTACCACCACAGATCCAAATGGTGCGATCAGCACCGGAAGGAGACGCAACAACAGCCGCCCACGCTCCAGAGGCTCCATCAAGTGTGGTATGCGTCCCGAAGCCGTTAGGGTCGACCACATAGTCAACGTTCATCAGACTACCGAATGAGACAATCTGAATCTGTATGCGACCTTGGTACGCGCGATCACGGAAAGAGACGCCTCGCCGATCAAAAGCGTCGAAGAAGGCGGCCTCTGTCACAGACATCAACACGCTACCAGCTCTGTCTGTATCTTGGCGGGCGATGATGTTCGGGAAATTAGCAAGCGAGTACGCAACAACAGTAGCCCCCTTCTGAGGGTTACCATCTTCATCAACAACCACAACTCGAACGATTGCCATTATCCGTAAAGTCCTACGTCGTCTTTGTGGCGATTAGACTCTTGCCCGGCTAGAGCGGCTTGAATGATGTAGTCGGCCCGCTCCAACAGATCGTCCTCCCACAAGAAAATCACCTTGTAGCCGCGTTGGGAAAGAATAGCTTTCACCACCAAGTCTTGCGCACGATCTCGGCTGTTCGTAAGGTGGTAGCGAAGGCCTTGCACGTTCCACACCATGTTGCCGGGCCTGATGAAGTAGTCAGCCACAAACCCGCCGTATTGGGTTTTACCTCCCAGTATCGGAGCTTGATACACAAACTCACCGCCCGGGTTCCAATTCTTCTGATTGACTAAGTATTCCCATACCACATACTCGGGCAATGAGCCCGCTGGATAGGTCTGTTGCCACGCTGCATAGCGGGCGAGGAAGTCCGCATCGTCAGTCTTTGCGGCCGGTGGGTTAATCTCTGGGATTGTGAACCCACGCCGCAGCGTGTCAGCCCGAGGAACAGCAGGAGCGTTCGGAGCTGTCGGAGCATGCGGCAATGGAGCAACAATTCGAAGCGACTTCTTTGCCATATCCTACCCCGACAAAGGCTGAAGAACACTAATCTCCACAAACCCCTTGCTATTAACCGCATCACGCCAATCATCAAGCGTGAGTGGCATATCCACGATACGCACGTTGATACCCGGAGAGGGTTCTACGTTCGGGATGATAAAGGGTAGCAGCGTTTTAACGTCGTATGCCGTCTTCAGGGCAGCCCACGTCGCTGCAATAGTCGTCTCTTGGCGCTCAGCAATACGACTCAAATCAATCTTGAAGGTCCATGCACTGCGGAACTCAGGCTTCTTGTCGTAGACCAACACCAGAGCCACCAGTTCAGGCGTGAGCGTGTCAGTGCTGCCCCGGTCAAGGGTGATCTTGAATTGGACTGTGCGAAACTGGATGCCCCGATGGTTAGTAGCATCAAACCACAACACCTTCGTCGAATTGTTGAATGTCCCCAACAGTGTGTATGCGCCTTCTGTCAGGTCCAGTCGATACTCAACCTTCACCGTCTCCGTCGTGGTCAATCCAAAGGCGTCGATGGTGAGGCGGTGCAAGGCCCCGTCGAGGTCTAGGAAGCCACCATCCAACCAACCCGTCTCGAAGTAGAGCGGTCCGTCCTCAAAGAACCCATCGCCCGGGGTGGGAATATCACCCGAGGTGGGTAGCCGGAAGCTCAAGAGCTTTAGTGACGTGCTCAGCTCGCCCGTATTACAGAAGATGTCCAAGTACCGACTGGGTACGGTCAGTGACTGGCCGAAGGGAAACCGACCGACGATTGAGGCGATAGGGTTCGTGGTGGCGATTTCGGGTGTTACCGGCGTCCACCCGATCCCGGTATACGCCAATACTCGCATCACCGAGCGCGAGTCATCATTCATCACGATGTACGTCGTGCTCGTACCGCCGATGATCTGCACGACGACGTACCCCTTCATCGAAGGCGGCACGCCGAAGCGGTTGTAGATGCCTATGCGGCGCACCGTGTTAGAGGCCCCGGGATCGTAGACCCATATGTTCCACCCATCAGACACCCACACTTGACCTTCGATGATGGCCCCACACGTGATCCGTTGCTTGTCTCCAACCTCTTTGATCTCTTGCGCAGCTTGCTTATAGAAATCCAGCGCGTAGAGTCTGCCGTAGTCGATGAAGTAGATGGCTGTGTTACCGCCCCACGGAGCCATTGCGTCGCCGATTAGGTGGGGGAGTCCTTGGAAGAACCAGATAGGGTGGCTGATATTAGCATCAGCATTGTCGACGTTCCACGTGAGGCCATCAGTGGAGTAGCCACACACGATTCCGCCTTGCGGTCCCCACGGGTTACCTGCGGGGAGGGGGAGCACCGAGACGAGCTTACCGTCCCACACCACGGCGTCCCACACGCGTCGTGCGCCCTCGGTCCACACGCCACCCGTCGACATGATCCAATACTTTGAGGTAAGCGCTCCGTTAATCGTGAAGGCGTACAGGCCCCGGTTGTTAACAACCCGGTTTCGCCAATCGATGATTGAGGTGACAGCCTCGGAGTTCGTGAGCGTATTCACCACCGCGCTAGACGTGCGGGCGGCAGGGATGGTGTAGACTTTGTTGCCCGCACCGGCATACATCAGCTCCGCACCGGTGATGTCAGACACGATAAGGGCACGCGAGTCACCCGCAAATCCAACGCTGGCGGGGGCTGTGAATCCGGTGAGTGTATTGCGCTCGAAGGGGAGCGTAACGTGTCGATTGCGGCGCACGTCAACACCGCCCACATTATCCCAGATGCCACCAAGGGCTTCGTGGATATCGATGCGGTGAAAACCAATGCCGCCGCTAAAGTCGTCTAGGGGGAGAAAGAAGGCGTGCTCACGGTCGTCTCAATACGTCGCCCGGCCAATCTTGAATCCTGCGGAGAACTCAGAAATGGCCCGGCCCGCAATGGGACCGCGCACATAGTATTCCACGCCGTTAAGAGTTATCGTATCGTCGTGTGAATCGATTGCCAAGGCGACATATCACCCCCTAACGCATTCAACATGGACCAGATAGGGCGGTCCCGTTTTCGGCTGTTGCAAGACTTACAACAAGGCGCTAGATTTAGTAGCCCCTCTGTGCCGCCTTTGATCACCGGATGCAGATGATCGAACCCTGTGGCGTCTCTGCCACAATAGACACACCGCTGCCCGTAGTAATCTGTCACAGCCGCAGCCCCATTGGCTGTAATAGATTGCAAGCCACGCTGCCGGGCCGCAGAATAGGCAACCCGATGCAGACGATTCTTCGCGTAGTCTTTCTTCCGTGCCTGACTGTGAGCAACCTTTCGTTCTGCATCTGTCATAGCGGGTTTGCGAGGAGAGTTTCGCTTTGCACGAGCACGAGCGTTGATAATTACACGGCGGGATCGTTGATAAGCGGCCGCACAAGTCTTGCAAAAGCGACTTCGCACAGTCCGTCCGACAACCGTCGTGTCGTGCCCTTGTGGACAAAATGTCCTAGTCCGCCAGTCTTTCATTCTCACCCCTACAGTATACCACAAACCCTAACGGCCCGGCACATGGCGGCTGTCCTGCTTCATCCGAAACACCTGTGGAGACTGCGCTAACATTCGTGTCGCCTCTTGATTAGCGAGAAGCGCCGCCTGTTGTCGGGTACGGGCGTATTCGCTCTCCCCATAGGAAGCGAAGATCCCCGCGTAGTAGGTTGCCTTTTCCCGTAAGAAAGCGTCAAGGAAAGAATCTACGGTATCTCCCACAGCCGTATAGAGCGAAGGACGCTTCTGTCCGATGATCTTAATGTGTGCCCCACTGAGAGGGTCATAGCGCCAATCATCGAAGAACAAGACCGCCACGCCGCCGTCTAACCCAAGACGCCAAGAGTTTCGATCAATCGGCCAATCGTACGTGTTCAGTGCTGTATTCTGGCGTAGGATTTGCGAGATGTAAGCAAAATTCGCAGGCACCGAGAAGGAGAACGTAGTCGCTGCTTCTGTCAGCGACTCGTCCTCCTCAAGGTCGATCAGCCAGCCCGCATTGCGAGCATCCTTTGCTGCCATGTTGATGAAACTCATCAACTGCGCGGGGCTGATCTCAGCATTTCCTACATCGTGAATCCGCAGCGCAATCTCAGCGCTAACGTCGCTGACAAGTGCCACGTTACCTCACTCCGATTAGGCGCTCGCGTTGGCCTCGGCCACCGACTTCCGTGCTCTCTCCGCAGCGCTGCCAGCACGCGAGAAGCCTGCCGGGTCACCACGAAGGGCCTTATCCACATCCATGCTTTGGGCGATGATCGAGTCGCGCCACGCCAGAGGGGACTGGCCTTCCTTCAGCACCGACCATGCTTCCGTCATTGGGTCTGTGGCGTCGCGGCAGATAGAAGGATTCGCAAGACACCAATTGACTCGCTGAAGGTCTGTCTCATCCTTGGTGTCGAGGACAATGATGCCGTCATGGAATTCAACCCACACGTCACCATCTCGCTCAACCATCTTCTGTCCCCTAGGACTGTCCTTGTCGGGGAAGGAGATAGGCTTACCTGTAGTGATTAAGATTCGCGTGTTCTTCTCAATCGGAGCAATGAAAGCGACATAGCGGCCACTATCAATTTCTGCCGGAACCACCTTGCCGTCGGCGATTGCCGCTGCGAGAGTGGTCTGCGCCAGTTCAGCCGCCGCATTCTTACGGCCAACATCAGCCATACGCGCTTCAGTCGTTGCGTCTAGATTCTCTGACATTCCTATGTTCCTTTCCAAAGCCGAGCCTTCGCTCGACGACTCTCCCTTGAATGAAGCCCACCCCGGCCTCCGCCGTTGGAGGAGGGGCGGGAGGAGTCCGGCGTTAGCCGGGGTGGTATTGCTTCCTACGTGCCCAACGCGATCCAGTTCACCTTCTTAGAGAAGGCTGTAGCCGCTGCCGGGGTCACATCCGCACCGTCGGCCGACTTCCAAGTCTTGATAAGAATGGAACCTGCCGCAGGAGCGCCTGCCTGATCACCGATCGACGCCGACACAAAGTCATTGGCATCAGCCGGGTCAGTGTCATAACTAGCCACAACCGCCACAACGGTAGCAAGTCCAGTGATGATCGTGTCCGAAGCTGCTACAGACGTGTGCTGACCGTATGCCACCTTGAGGCCCGTCGCCGGGTCATTGGTGATCACGTCGGTAGTCGAAAGGACCTTCAGCGTGATGTTATTCTGTCCGAAACCGTGGTCTGCCATGTGGGTTCTCCTTTAGGGAAGATCGTATGAGATGATAACCTTGAAGGCCCCGTCCGTCAGAGCGCCAACGGTGATGTCCATTCGGAGACGGCCATTCACAAGCATCAGGATGTAGCTGGACTCAGTGCCCGGCTCTGGATTAACCGTGTCCTTGAGGCCCGTGGTAGACCACGGAGCCCCTGACACAGCCGCTGCGGTCTGGATGTCTCCAGCCGCCGCTGCCCCCACCGCAACCTGCCCTGCGGCAGATGACGTAAGGGCTCGAATCACTTTGATATAGGAGTCGGTAATCACCGCACCGAGAGGAAGCAACGGCCCCCGCAGCCAGATAGTTCCTATTGCCCCACCTTGAGAAGTGAAGTCATAGGAGAAGATCGCGTCATCCTTTTGCCCGTCAAGGGTAATCGGACCAACCGTATCTTCAGCGATGGTCTGTTGCTCACGTCCGGTGATGATGTTCTGCGACATTGAATCGCCTCTCGTTACGCCGGATCAGCAGCCGTCACGCCGCCTGCGATGCTGTTGTAGTTGCCACCCCACTCGTCGGTAGCTGCATTCGACTTATACCCACCCGCGATGGAGTACGTACCAGACAAAGCATTGCGAGAGATGACATTCGCTCCGCCAGCATTACCAATCTGGTCGAGCTTCACCGATTGTGTGGTGAACTTTCCGAACACATTGTCGATGATCTGCCACTGTGTAGCATCCACGAGAAGATGATTCGTGTTGTTCGTGAACAAGCAGTTCTTGACCGTCCACATGAGCGGCTGAGCCACAGCCGTATTCAAGGTCTTAATCGCATTCGTCGCAGCATGGAAGACGCTGTTCTCAATGCTAACATTGAAGTTGCCGCCCGAATCCTCAATTCCGCTCTGGCCACCAGCAAACCGGCAACCCTTCACGGTCAAGTGCGAAGCGTCAAACTCAGACACGTCGGACAGCGCGTTGCGATCAAGAAAGATCGCAGCCGCATCAGATGGCGGAACAAAGAGAATATTCTCAATGTGCCAGCCCTGTCCGCGAATCTTGAGCAGCGGCGTAGTGACTCCATGAGAAGCCGCCTGACGCCACGAGCACCCGGAGATGCCCTTATAGGTCGGAAAGCTAGCGAAGTCGCGGGCCTTGTCAGCATGACGAGGACGATTTGCAACACCGATAATGGAGATGTCCTCCAACAGGTTCGACGCTGTAATCTCCTCGGTGATGTTACCTACAACGTAGATAGTGTCACCCGACTTAGCCAACGCTAGTGCCGCTGCGACGGTCTTAAGGGGGGCGTTGGGGTCACGACCATCACGGGTATCACCCCCGCCCTGCGCGTCCACAAACCACTCACTAGGAGCAGCAGGAGCACGCCGAGTCAACGGGCCGATCGTCAGAGACGGTCCGAGGACTTCCTTGGTCTGAAGCCAACGCTGAACCGACTTCGGTACAGAATTGATCATGGTAGTTCTCCTAAACTGAGGGAGGGGCGGGATTATCCCGCGCCCCCTCAGAGCATCTCTTACGCCGTCACGCTGAAGTTAACAAGTCGACCTTCAGCCTGCGGGCCGCTGTGGATCATCGACCAGTCGCCGTAGAACGCTCGCTGGTTACGAGGACCCGTCGCGCTAGGAGCCGCAATCTGGAGCAAGTGCGGACGACCAAGCTGGCCGTGATGTCCGATACGGTGGTTCTCCTTGCGGAGGAAGATGGCTTCATTCTTCGCAAGAGCCGTGTGAACCATCACATCGACTACGCCGAAGTCCGTGTTGAAACGGTCGATTGCGACACCCGCTTCCGAAGCGCCGGGAGCCAATCGCTCCGCTGCCGAGAAGAATGACGTAATCTTCCGCTTACCCCACGCCGACACGAGCAGCGTGCGAGAAATCTTCTCCATACCGACTGAGTAGAACAAGGCCTGAAGGATGTCATCGATGTCCTTGCGGGTCATCGGAGCACCAGCGAGGTCTGTCACCTGTGCGCCATTCGCACTCGTGACATAGAACTTGATGCCACCAGCCATCGACGGGACGGATGCTGAACCAGCGAAGCGTGTACCGTGAATAGCCGCATCCTCCATCGACACAAACTGCTCAGCAACCGTGTTGGCCGCCTGCATGTCAAGGTCGGACCCCTGAAGACCATACAGCGCAGTTTCCTGTCGGCGGTACGAGGCCTGCACAGCGACGTGCTGCGCCTGAGTCAGGTTGAAGGGGAGGTTGAAGATGGCCGTGGGCCGGTAGGTCCAGTTGTCGTCTTCCTGCATGGTGAAGGCCGCAACCAGAACATCGTCGGTCGACGCCCATGCCGGGCTAGAACCAAGGACCGTTGCAAGGTCACGAGTAACCTGAACGGTGTTGGCATCTGTGGTCGCGTTCACTCGGGCGTACTCGCCCTTCGTGACGTTGAAGAATACCGTACCAACGGGATAGCGATGAGACTGTCCGGTGAGCGTCAGAGCCGTACCATTGAGCGCCAATGGAGTGCCCGACAAGGTTGGACGCCGATTCCAGATGTCATCCTCGACCCATTCGATCTTGGAGTTGTTGTACTCAAACTGCTCGACGCCCCCAAGATACTTGAGGAAGTCGACCGAGCGCTCACTCATGTTAACGAGCAGCGGAGCAACCCACCGAACCTTGACGGTGGCATCGATCTCGGCCGGGTAGCCCGACGGCACACCAGCCGTACGAAGCGTATTTACTGTGCCAGCCATGTGTTTTGTTTCCTTGCTAAGCTATTAGCCGACCTTCACCGTCTCCCACGCCCCGTTCTTAATGTTGTTCAACATCGCGTCCTTACCGGGGCGAGGGTCAAACTTCACTACAGACGGAACGGCTGAACCAGCGCCCCCATCAGAGGCGGCGTCCAGACCGGCCGGGGTGGCCGTAGCGGCGGATACAGGCTTCGTGGCAGCCGGTTTGGCTTCCACTGGGGCCACGGTGCGACCGGCAGCGAGGTCCCGATAATGAGCCAGAGCCGAATCCTTGATGAAGGCTTCAATCTCCTCTGGTGAGTTGAAGTCTACGAGGTCGTCTGCTGTAATGCCCAGCTCAGTACCAAACTGAGCCACACAATCCAGAATGTAGACCTCTTTGTGGTAAGCCTCGACTTCTTGACGGTAGGCATCAACCTTAGCCGTCTCGTCAACGAGGTTCCACTCACTTCGGAGACGGGTCTTCTCCTCATCAGACAGACCGTTAAGCTGAGCTTCACGAACCTGTGCTTGGAGAGCCTGTTCCCGAACGGCAGCGGCCTGCGCCGCAGCAGTTGCGCTACGGTCCAACGCAGCAATGCGTCGATCGTAAGCACTTTGGACCTTCGGAAGTTCCTCGGTTCGGACTTCAGCCCGAATCTGCTCAATGAGCACCGAGATGGCCGCTTCCTCGTCAGGAGAAAGCTCCTCATCCGTGTCCTCTACGACGGTGGTTGAAGCTGGGTCTACTGTCGTCGCCGAAGCGTCCACGACTGTCTCCGCACCACTTGCAGCATCCGCACCTGTCCCCCCGGCTGGCGAGGGGGATGGGGAGGCTGGGGTGGCCGAAGCCTTTGTGAACGGGTCGTCCGCCGAACCGGGGACCACTTCCTCAATCACTGGTGTATCTGTCATCGTCTTATCCTCCAGCTACTCACTCACATACAAGTGTACCAAAACTAGAGCAAGCCGTCAACCTTGACACGACACCACAATTTGATGTACCCTGTAAAGATGCCAACCAACTCAACGACCTACAATCATGCCTACTATCTCCGCACTAAAGATCGTGATGCCGAGAAGCGCAGAGAGGCCGCCCGACGCTGGAATCACCTCAACTACCAACCCCATCCCAGATCACGCCCCAACCCCGAAACCCGCAAGGCGCGGAGTCGAGAAACTGTGCGAATCCGAAAGAGCCGTTTGGTCGCGCTGCTGGGGGGTAGCTGTGTAAGATGCGGATACGAGGAACACTTTGCTGCCTTGGATTTTGATCATATCGATCCTACCACCAAAGCCTTCAAAATCGGCAACGGCATGGCAGGCATCCGCTGGGAGAGGTTGGTCGAAGAAGTCACAACTAAGTGCCAGCTTCTGTGTGCCAACTGTCATCGCATTAAAACCCACGACCCAGAATCCTTCTAATATCCGCGCGATGTCGTGGCGTCCACGTATCGCTGAATGTCCTTGAGATCCATCGCCATTGGCTGATCCGATTGGATGTCATTAGGGCCTCCAGCAAGGAAGTCAAGCTGATCGCGGCCTCCGCCATTGAATCCCTGAAGTGCCCCAATCGAATCTGAATGACTAACTCCGGGAGGCGACGGGCGGGCATCCACAATATCTACCGGAGGTAGCCCCAGCATCGCCTGAATCGAGTTGTACTCCGCCGCCACTGACCGCATGTAGTCAATTTTGGCATCGTCCGTCCCGAGGTTATTGTAGTGATCCCTAATCTCCTTGCGGCGGGCGAAAGCGATCAACTGGTCCCCACTAAGCAGATTGATGTTCAAGACCGAAGCGTTGTAATGCTTCTGCAATAGGGGCAACGAGCGGAAGTAAGCCGAGATTGCGCCCTTCTGGCGATTTGTCAAGGGAGAGTTCGCGCCAACCAACGACATCCACAGTTGGAACTGGTCGGCGGCAGTGTTGAACTCGACCTCAGAGGGCGTAGCACGTCGAGAGAACTGGGCGAGCCAGTGCTCTACGTCGTACCGCGTGATACGCTCGGTGGCTTTCTCGTGGACAGAAGCTAGTACAGCATCCCGTTCCTCCGTTAGCCGTTGCCCTTCGTCAAATTCGCCATTCCCGTAAGCTTTATTGATCATCAGATTGTATCGACTAACAGTTGTTTGATACGCCCCAAACAATGTCTCCCAGTCGTACTCCGATTGATCGGCCCCTTTGGCCGGGAAGGAGCGCAACCAGCTCTCTCGGCGAGCCTGAAAATCCTCATAGGACTCATCAGCCGGAACGCCCGCACCCTGTCCTTGCTGCATGTCGTACCACCCGGCCACCGCATCAGTCAACGCCCGCTCCTTCGGAGGCATCAGCAGAGACAGCTCCTTCGTACGGTTGGGGTAGGCCCGATCCACCATGTCTCGAACAGACGACTGCTCATCCTTAATCGAAGCTACGTTATCATTCAGATATTTGATCTGATCGATGTCCGTTTCAGTCAGCGTGTCCTTTGCGCGGATCGCGTTAATGCGCGTCTCAAGATCGTCCAAGGACTTCTGGTAAGGACCATTCACGTAAGTTTCCAAGTCGCGATAGTAGAGATTAGTCTCTAGCGCCTGCTGCCGCTCCTTGGGGTCTTTGATGCCCTTGACGGCGACGTTGTAAATCTCGTAGTCCGGAAACTTTGTGTAGAAGTCAGTCAGATTGCCCTCGGCCGCCGCCTTTGAATAGAGCGCCTTCTCACCGAGGCGGATCTGTTCGCCCTTCATCGAGCCTGTGATCCGGAACCCCAACCAGCCCGTGAAGTCAGACAAGAACTTCTCAGACTCAGCCGCCTTCACGGCCTTGTTCCACGCATCTCCCTTGTGGGTCGCCATCGCTTCCCAAGCAGCATCAGGCTCAATCTTGCCTTCGGCTACCAGAGAAGCCAGTGCCCGTTCGCGGCGATAATCATCAAAACGATTTCCATTTAGGCCCACAATGTTGCCGAGGAACTCCTTGGTGAAGTGTCCTGCTGAGGAGAAGATGTCCTTCTCACTATCAGGCACGTCAGAACCGTCGCCCGTGTAAAGCCACTTCCCTGCGGCTGCACCGTACGCCGTCATGGGGATACCAAAGGGGCCGCCTTGGAACATCGAATTGGTCCACGCATCCCGATCCAGCAGACCCGAAAAGCCCCCAATAATCTTGGCGTAAGGAGAGATACCCAGCGGGGTGTTCTGCTCGAAGTAGTTAGCGACCCCACCAAGTCCCACTCCTGTCTTCGCTTCGTCGTTGAAGTCGTTGCGGAAGTTGGTCATGGGGAACATGTAGGCCAACGGATCGACCCAATAGATGTTCCCAAAGTCCGCGTTGGAAATCTTGTCGCCAATCACCGGCATGTGTTGAAGCCAATCCTGAAGGAACGGGATTGGAATCGGGATACGGTACTTCAGACGATCCGGCTGTCCGTAGCGAGCCGAGTAGTCGGCCGGATTTAGAATCGCCTTTACCAGAGCCGCCCCCGTACCGGGATTACGGGCGACCCTAATCGCCCAGTTGTAAGCTGTGCGCGTTGGGAAGAACTCGTAAGGCGCGAACATCTGAAGCGCCGAGTCAAGTCCTATCTGATTGTCGTAGTCCAACATGACAAAGTCGGTCTTCGCCCTCGCGTTAGCAATGTGCTGACGCGCGATATCAGGAGCCCGATCGGCCATATCGTTTGCTGCCGAGCGGAGAATGTCATGAGCCGTCTTCGTGCCAGTAACACCTTCTCCGCCATGAATCGCAGCCGCGAGATCCACACCGAGGTTGTCGGCCACGAACTTGATGAACTCCTCATTCTGGCGAACGAGCGGGGCCGTAGGGCGTAGGTGACCCATGTTCACCTCAGCCTCATTCGGAGCCCAGCTAAAAATATCTGCCCGCCGAAGCGCTCCCTGCTCGTAGACGTTCTTAACCTTTTCCCCGGCCTTCTCCCAAGCATCGGGGGTGTCAATCTCACGAGCCGCTTGGACGATCTTCTTGTGCTCATCCTGCGTCTTGATGAGCGTCGCGTACCAATCCTCAACCACCTTTTGCGTGTGCTCGTCGATGCCACTCAGTTCGTCGTGGACCGCATCGAACAAGCCGCGCTGAGAGTCTCGCGTAAAGTCGTGGTACTCAGTCCACAGTTCAGATTCACGCTTTGCCCATTCTGGCGATTTGGAAGCACCCGCTGCCAACGACTCCATTTTAGCGCGTCGGATGTCAGCCAACCGCTGAAGGCGGCCTTGAATCATGTCATCAGCAGCCCCAAGGATCTTACGGCGAGCGAAGGCATTACCTGACCAATTTGGCAACACCGTGCTGGCCAGCCTGTCGATGTGCTTTACGCTATCAAGTAGGTCCTCACGAATGCCATCCTCAGTCAGCGATAGGCCGCGACTGTAACCAGTGGCCGGGCGCAAGACAGGCGCAGTCTTCGTTGCATTAGCCGCAACCCGATCGACCGTCCACAGTGCATCCCCAATGTTGTCAAGTTGATTGATGGCCAGCTTCACATCCGGCTGATCCGTGAACTTCTGGAAGACCTCATCGTGGATCTTCGTGATGGTGGGATCAAGATCGCGGATGTAGTGTACCGCTGCCTCATCAGTCATACCCAACCGCTCTCTGGCGAAACGGAATGCGTAGTCATACGCCGACACGTGCGCGACTGGCTTACTGTCAATCAGCTCTTGAGAAGCTTTGAGCCACATGGTCCGCATCGCAGCCGGATCGGCCATTGAGCCGCCACCATAGATAAACGAGCGCACAGAGGAGATCATATGCCCCTCCCAACGCTCAGCCGTGCGCTGATCAAGACCCGCCCCCACCAGTTGATTACGAAGCTCCGGAATCAGTCCTTCGATCACTCGCGCCGGGGAAGTGCCGAGGTTTACCTGCTCTTTGAGGGCATTATAGAACGTGGCGCGACGAGTAGCCCGATCCAAACGAGAGGCGGCCAACACTGGCCATGTGAAGGCTGAGGAGAATTTGAAGGGAGTCAGGTCCTTGAGAGGCTTGGTGACAGCCTGCCGCGAAGCTGCGAGTGCCCGCTTCACATCGAGATCGTCATCGTTCAAATTGAAGCCACGAGACTTGCTCTGCCCGAAGATTTCCTCACGAGTCACGTTACCTGAGATGGTGCGCTCGATGTCGTTGAAGTCCAACCCTTGTGAGGTGGCTAGCTTCTTCCAGACTTCAGGCACCTCCTTGGACACCGTCTCCGCATGGAGAGCACGTCCAAAGTCTCGCGCCATGTCGCCGATCGCCGTCGGATGAAGGAGCCCCTGCCACATATACGTGAACAAGTTGTTCCCCATATTCAAGGCGATGAAGCCCGGGCGCGAGAGCGTGAAGATACCCATCGTCGCCTTCTGCCACGCCACAATCGGCAGATAGCGTTTCGTAAACCACTGAGGATAGATGGCATTCTGTGCGTCCACCATCGCCGATCGCATCGTGCTCTCCACGTGCAACGACAGGAGGCGAGCACGCTCAACCGCAGGAGCTGCGGCGAGGTCCGCATGCTTCGTCAGGCCCTCCAAGACATTCTCTACAGCTTGCCGCCCTTTAAGCTGGCCGAGTCGCGCTTGCGCCTGCGCGAGGACTGGCTTCGAGAACAAGTCTTTCCCAAACAGTGTCGCAGCTTCTCCCTCCACCTTGCCAGTGCGCATGACTTCATTGAAGTGAGCCAGCACGTTAATCTGATCGTCAAGCGTCGCCGAGCGAGCCAGCGGACCAGACAAGATCAAGGAAGTCTCACGAGCTATAGCGTCGCCTAGTCTTTGGGGAGTCTTCTCAAACAACCATAGTTGCGAACCCCGCAGCCCGGGCGTGGTGATCTGCGCGGTGCGATAGGTCAGCTCATCCGCTTTCAGCATCTCACGAACACTATCGAAGCCGAAGGTACTACGCGCCGCTCCCGCTGATCCGATTCGGAACAAGCGACTTAGTGAGGTTCCTTCCTCTAGTTTCGTACCCAAACGCAAGCCCTTGCCCGCACCTTCGAGTATGGACTCTCCAGGCACCAACCACAACGGGTCAAATGCAACCTGAGCAGCGAAGTCTGTGATAGCTGCCGACAGGCCGGGATTGCCCGCACCATGAACCCATTTCTCAAATTCGGCCGCCGCTTGATCGCCCCGCAAACCGCTGTTCTCAATCGTCTCAGCTTGCAATCGCGCCTTACGTTCCCATGACCCGTTCCAATCGTTCACATTCAAACGGGCCTCATATGTGTACTTCGACATGGCTCGGCGCAAGGAAGCGTCGCCCACGTCATTCCACACAAAATGCGTTCCGTACTGAATCTCCGCCCATTTTGCGGGCTTAGCCAACAATTCGAGCGCACCACCGATGGGTCGCCCCGCCAAATCACTAACAGCAGTCTTAAACGTCGACAATAGCCCACCGTGACGAGTCGTCTGCGACTCAATCAGATAGGGCATCAGCTCTTTGTTCTGCGGATCGAAGTTACGAGCGTACAACAGATTCGCCCGAGGCGTACTCTGGAAGTAGTCTTTGAGATCCTTATCAGCAATCGTGTAAGGATCGGGGGGCTCTTGAATCTGCCCTGTCGCCCATCGGGCACGAATATCGGGACTGTAAGGGCCGCCTGTAAATAGTCCTTCAGAGGCCGTGTCAACTGCTGAAATCAGTTTGGCGGTGATCTGGTAGGACTTTAGGCGATTGACGATTTCCGTGTCGCCCGGCTGTCGGCCAATCGAAGCATCGATCAGATCGCGGGCTTGCTGGTCCGTGGTGGGAGTAGGCGGGGCTTGGCGGTCGCCCAGAAGTGCATCCTTCACCGATCCCGGTGTGATGCTTTCGACCGTGTCTTTTACCTTCCCAAGGAGGTCCTTAACACCCATTAACTGATGCCCCAATGACCTCTGATTATGCCCACGACAAACGTAACAATCGTACCCACAATCCCCAAGGCGACCGTGCTCAGACCCAACTTCTTCATGTCGAGTTTGATTTCTTCTTTGATGATCTCCGCCCGCTCGGTGAATGGGTGGCCGTCCTTGGTGTGATTTGACAAGTCCGTGCGGACTCCCACCATCAGATTGATCAGGGACGTGTCTCGTTCACCAATGCGCTTGTCCATCTGGTACAAAGCTTGATACAACTCCCCATTGGTGACCGCGTGTCCATTCGGAGGATCTAGAGGAGGAGTGGCCGTCAGTTGTTCATCAAGCATCATAACACCACAGGCTCAATACTGGCCGACTGCGGAGCAGCCGCAGGCTGAGTTACCCGATAAAGCAGTTCTGTATTAGTCGGCGGGCGTCCCATCTCACGGTACATCTGCGCATAGATGCCATAGACCGCGAGATCCCTACCACTAGGCGGCCTGCCAGCCAGACGTTGAAACTGGATATCCAAAGGCAAATTGCTGGCTCCCACCCCGGCCAGAGACTCGCCCAAATCAGGAGTGGTCACATGCGGAGGTGTTTGGATAGCTTCAGGCGCAGGAGCAACTTGTTGTCCATTGTTAGCCGCTTGCTGGAGGAACTGCTGAGCCTGTGCTCGGAGCGAGTCGCGCGAGTTTGGATCGCCGCCTGCGCCGGGGAAGTCAGTGATAGGCATTGGCCCGGCAGGAGCATCAGTAGCCGCAGGGGTTTGCGGTGGGTTGGCTGTCCGCACCGGGCCGTTAGGACCAGCCGCGCCAATACCCAAAGCCGCGCGTGTACGCTGAACCGACTTTGCGCGTGCCGCTATGCTCGCCAAAGGGCTGCCGCTGCCAACGCCATTACTAGTAGCCATTACATGCCTCTGCTTCGCTCAAGAACCCGCTGGCGTGCCTTCTTCAAGCGATCTACGTCCATCTTCTTCATCGGCGCGGGAGAGTCCATCGGAGCACGCCCACCCTTGGTCACAAAGACGCTACGCACAAACGCATCAGCCCGACGACTCATTGCCTTATCCATTGTAGCACATCCTAGATACGCCGCGCGTAACCAGACGAATCAGGACCCGTAGCCGTCTCACGTTCGCGCACTGCCGTACCCTTCTTACCCGCGTACAAGAAGTTAAGGCGCTGAGCAGCCGCGCCGTTCTTCAGGTAGTCCAAAGGAGACAAATTTGCCACGACACCCAACTTGTTGCGCTGTACGATGGCATTTGTCGTATCCAACGTGTCCTGTGATGTCTGATCGGAGATCCGCGTCTCATTCAGATTCGACGCTTGACTCACCGCCTGTCCTGCGCTTGTGTTTTTCCCCCGAGCCGCAGCCGCCGCAGCATCAGCAGGAGACAGGCCACCTTGGGTGCCTGCTGTGTTATCAGTTTGGTTAATTTGCTCGGTCCCGTTCTGTTGGGTCTGATCTTGGCTAAAGGGTCCACGACGAGAACCGATTAGCTTCTCCTCAGCATTCGTGCCCACCACACGATACAGGGGATTACCTTTCAGAAGCTGACTCGTCTGCTCGCGAAGGTAGTCTCCAAAGATTTGACCCTTCATGTTCTGCGCGATGAAGGTTGACACCTCAGAGGAGATCGCACCAGATTGCACGAGGCCATTCAGATGCATCTGAAAGGCGTTATCAAAATCGTCCAAGAACTCATCGGGCGTTGGCAGATCAACATACTCCGCCGTTGTCCGTTTTGTGTTTGAGACGGTATTTGACTTTGTGCTCACCGAACGGTTCGTGTTAAGTACCCCATTCAGGGCGTCATTGACATTCACCGTATTCGGATCTGTTTGCCCCAGCAGCTCATCTCGCACCTTCTTGGCGTCGTAAGCCGTTCCCTCAAGAACCGCTTTCAGTACGGATGGATCACCAAGAACCCCATGCTCAGCAAGGTAGTTCGCAAGATTCTGTTGCTCGTCTTGCTCGTCACCTGTTTTGTTTCCCTTGTGCTGAAGCTCTGCCCAGCGCAAGAATTGCTTGCGGATCTCCGCAACATCCGTTGTGTCATTCGGATATGGAGTGGCATTAACGGCATCACCATTACTAGGAGGAGCGGGTACTGCTGCCATGATTACACCGAACCTGTCGCGCCCATCTGACCGAGGATGTTAGCGCCTTCTTGCGCCGCTCCACCACCGGCATTATCTTGCTGAGCATTGAACTGGCCCCCGCCCGCACTAGACGGGTTGTTCAGACCACTGTTGTCGAGCGAAGGGATCGCCCCGCCTGTCGCTTGCTTGAACTTCATCTCCTCGATGAACTTCGCCTTGAACTCATTTTCCCGGATGCGATCGGCAATCTCAGGCTCATTCATGCGCTCAAGCGCCTGAGAAATTTGCTCCAACACAATCACCGGGTCAGTGTTCGCAATGTCCTCCCAGATGCGGTCAATCTCACCCTGCGAATCTTCGACCTGCAAGATGTTCTCTAGCACATACGCGAGGGACAGAATCGGCCTACGCGGGTCAAGAGCCAAGCGGGCGGCATTGATGCGAACCGCGAGGTCATCCGGAAGCGCGGGCTTGAAGACCGGGACGGGCTTGTATTTCCGCGTCGCATCCAAGTCATTGCTCGGATCGAACTCAATCCGGAAGTAACTCTTGCTACGGGTCTGAGTGACGACCTCGAACTTCTTGAGAGCACCACCGGCCGCCTTCATCTGCTCTAGCGTGGCCGAACCACCGAGCATGCCCACCAGTTCCATTGTGTCATGGAACGGCTCAAGCGCGTTGAGCGCCGCATTACTAACCTGCTGGAACAAGACACCCGTGCCTTGGAAACCTGTCGCGGCTTGAAGCACATTCGAGAGGACGCCCTTCTGCTTCTCGTCTTGCAGAAGGGCCAGCAAGCGGTAGGCGTCCGCGTTGATCGGCTGAATCTCCGCCCGCTTTACCGATTCCTCGGGGCGAAGCGCAATCTTCCCCTCGATGCCCGGATCGAAGGCCGGAATCTCCCCCGTGGGCGTGGTGAAGACCCACGTACCGAAGGCACTGAGGGCGAAGTGATGCAACACCGTGGCTACCAACTCATTATACTGCGGGACCTGTTCCTCAACCGAGGAGAGGATGCTCCGCCCACTATCAGCCTGCCACGTGCCGGGACCAGACCAAGCCTGCGCTTGCATGGCGTACACATCAGCACGTTCTTGGGCCTGCTGCACGAGTGGGTGCATGACTGGCTTAGCCTGTACGGCCAACCCGTTTGCAGGCACGCCCACCACCGGCAACTGCTCGGGGGTGTAGCCGTGTCGGTACGGAGGGATGATCCAACGTGACATACCACCTTCCACGCCAAGAGGGTTGTCGTAGAATGACCCAAGCTGCGTGTAAGCCGTGCTTAGGCCATTGGCTGTCTGTGGGAGGACGCAAGCAAGCACGCCGGTCACACCGGGATGCCCACCGCGATTGTTAGACCAGTATTCTACCTTAACGGCAGGAGAGTTGTAGTCGTACTTATCACCATCCGCGTATTCAGGAAACACATCAGGGTATAGGGCAGCCATCTCACCAAGACTGCTCAGCGTCTCCATACAAACGTAGTTCAATCCCCACATATCGAAATGAGGCAACACAGTGCGCGAATCGTATACGTTCGCGAGGAAGGGAGACTGGCGATACTCTAGTGCCGCCTGTGTGATATGCCACTTGGTCCACACCCACCCGCGCAAGAGCGCCTGTTGCGCAACCTGCTTCCAGAAGCGGGTCTGGCCTCGCATGGTGAATAATTCGTCCGCGTCGGCCACTAGACCGTCGAGGGTGCGCTCAATCTTCCCAATAATCCGCCGCTCATCAGGATTCTGAAGCGGGTCAGCGTTCTGTTCAATGCGGTAGAACGAATCGTTACGAGTAAGGATTGAGACGGCCGCATCGACAGAAGTGCGCGGTTCGTTGCTGATGAAGCGTCGATAACCAAGAGGTTTCATCTGCTGGATGGGGTCCATCAGCAGATACATAGACATCCACAGGTCCTGCCGCAGATGCAGCGGACGCCAGAACATCTTACCGTGGCGAAGACGATTCGTGACGACCTTCTTCAGGCCCTCAGCCTCATCCGCGCCCAGCAAAGCTTCGTCGCGTACTTTGTTCTTTGCCATTTAACGAAACCAAGGGCGGGGAGCGTTAGGCCCCTCGCGCCGCACTAGACCGAACTTCCCCACCGACACATTGTCGGGAGCCTGCGCTATTCGACGATTAGACATCTGAGCCACGCGCTCAGCCACTACACAACAACCCGCCGCCGACAACACATGGTCGTCATGCGACTTCTTACCCGAGGCTTTCCACGTGTCACGCGACTGTGTCTTCTGCCACGTGAACGCGCCCATCTCCTGTAGTAGGATTGAGTCTTTGATGGTGATGCTGTGCTGGAATACCCAGTCCCGAAACTTCAACAGCATCGCGTTGCGGTTCTCGGCGGTCGGGTATATCCACGGCTCGACTTGCGCGTTCTTGTGGTTGTAGTCCACGTGGTAGTAGATGCTCGGGTAACTTAGTTCCTGCACACGACCAAGGGCCTGTGCGCCCCACGCATCCCGCTCTCCCGAATACATCGCCATGTTGTAAAACTGCCCGAGAGCGCAACCCATCTCTGCGATCTCACGAGGCGTTGCCTTGACCGTCAGACGAGCGACAATGTGCCGCGTGATCGCGTGCATCACTGTGATTACTGATGGGTCAGCGTTCTTTGCAGTGCCGCCTTTCGACGTGTCTTGGTGCATCGCATATGGGTCACCCGGAACTGGGAACTCCCAAATCATCAGATTCGGGCCGTGAAATGACACCGAGGAGTTCTTGTAAAACAACTGCTCCCGGCGCTCAATCGGTTCTTGTCGGTTGTCGCGGTGATAGGTGAGGTGATCTACCCCATCCTCGCTCGCGAAGAAGGAGTCGCCAGTTGCCATGAAACACGAGTCGAGGTCTTCGACGTACTCCTGCAAGAAGGGCGTCGTAGTCCGTGCCATGTCCGACTGCTTGAGCCTGCGCCAAAGAATCTGACCGAGCGTCAGACCATGAAGCCGCATTAGCTTTTCCTCATCCGGCTTGGGGAGAAAAGTACGGCGCATTTCCGCCACCAACTCATGGAAGTGATCGGGCAATCCAATAGCCGTGTCCCATGTGTCCACTGTGTAGCGCGGTTCCATGTACCACGGGTACAAGTGAACAGACCAGATCGACTGCATGTCGATCGGCCGCGACCCTTGGACCTGTTCGTAGAACAAACCTTCCGCCCCCTTCGGAGTAGACTCGAAGTCGATCCAACCATAAGGCGGATCAGGAACAGCAGGGATAATACCACCAACCACTTCGCCCTCATTCTCGGGGCGGTAGTGAGCCGCCTCTGACAAGTGCGCAATCTGAATCGAAACGGCTCGACCAGCAACACGCTGTTCTGCCGATGCCCAGATGTAACGATTCTCCAACCCGCCGATGACGAGTTCGTCGTCATTGTCGATGTGGATATCGTAGTCAAAGCCTGCTCGCTTTAGATCGGCAAGGTGGTGCTTAATGCGCCACCGGAATGCTTTAGTCGTGATATCGTCCTGCGTCATCACGAACTGGTTGATGCCGAATTCCGTCGTCATGCGACGAAGGTTACGTGCAAGCAGGAAGGAGGAGGCTCGCGTCTGCCGTCCTTTGACCGTACTGTCGCGGCCAGTCTGATTCTGATCCATAGCCAACTGCTGCGGAAACAGCTTCATTGGGACAATCTGACCCTTCTCGTTGGGGATGGTCAGGAACGTCTCGATCCAGTCGGCCACACGTTTCGGGTCGTACAGCAATCCGTAGATGTCAGAGGACGGGTCCGTTGCAGAACGGAGTTCCGTCACAGGCGGCTTAGTCGCCATACCCTGCCCCTCTTGCTAATACTTGTACTTCGAAGTCCGCGAGTAGGCCGTCTTGACCGAAGATCGCAACAGCTTCTGGAGCTGGACATCGCTCAGTTTGCTGAAGTCGGGTTGCTGTGCTCGTGCGCCCGCCAGACCGGCGATTAGCGCATCGATGCCAGCCTGTCCTTTAGCAGACTTCACCTTGGCGAATGCGGTGGCCACGTCAGAATTGCTCGTCGCACTCGCGACGTTACCACCACCCCGAATCTGATTGAGCGTCTCGCGGCCAGAAGCGTAAGCAACCGTAACCGCAGGCGCAGTAACAGCTGCCATCTTAAATGCCAAGCCCGGAGTGTGTTTGGCAGCCGTACCAACAGCTTTCGCCTTACCCGCGAACCCTGTGGCTCCTTTGATTCTCGAAGCGCCCGTCAACACGTCCTGCACCGGGGAGACAAAGGCGTACTTCGCCGCATTCGTGGCCTTCCCTGCCGCCGAAGCCAACAGACGCTTCGGACCTTTGACCGCAGCCTTGCTACCGCCCTCCGCAATCTTCGATGTGACTGCTGACAGACGGGCTTTGTTGGCTTCGATAGATCCAGTAGCAACCCCACGAATGTCCACTGCGGCATTAGTGCCACGACTCGCAGACTTGGCGGCACGTGATACCACTTCTGGAGCCGATTCGACTATTGCTTTTGCGGGCGAAGCTAGATCAGGCAGACCCGCCGCTCTCGCGCTAGAGTAGGTCGTACGAGCTGCTGATTTGCCTTTGACCGCAAACTCCCCGGCCGTTCGCAATCGACCGGCATTTTTTGCGCCCAACTCCTCTGAGAAACGCACACCCCGTACCGCCGAAGCAACTTTCGCCGCCGCACCCGGGGCCGCACCAAAAGCCCCCGCATATTCTCCAGCGACACCCAAAGCTCCCGCATAAGTGCGCAGGCTAGGACGCTTCACCGCACCGCTAATCGCGGACGCTTGGCTGCCTACTGAACTGCCCAGCACGCCAAGAGGACGATAGCTGCTGTTAAACCCCGCTGCTGCGCGACTAAACCGCTTCCCTTGGTCGTCAGCAAAACCACTGCCGGGCGCAATGTAGCTGCCCGCTGCCTTGGCGGCATCGGTGAAAGGGGAGGTAACTTTCTTAATCTTGTTGAGGATTCCCATGTTATCGTCCTAATTCTTCGATACGCGCTTGGCGTGGACGCGCTTTATCGGAACCATCTTGTTGCCTTCCATCAAGATCGAGTGGAACTTGCTTCGCTCCTTGATGGGCGACCCAATCACGTCTGAAGCACCCTCATGCTGGCCCAAATACGCAGCGCGTCGCGCTTCGATCGTAGGCTGCTTGTGGCCAATGCCAAGTGATCCAAGCGTGACCGAACCGCGCTCACTGCCCAGCCGACCGAAGGCTCGCGTGAAGGGATTACCGCTTCCGTTTGCAATCTGAGCACGAGTAGATCGTGTGGCGCTCTTTGGAGCTTTATTCAAACGATCCATCTTACCAGCCTGATGAAGCCACGGAGACACTTCTTGCGAAGTACCGCGCAGACTCCGGGCCTTATCTGCATCAGCAATCAAACCTGAAGCGCGGAATGAACCTTCCTCACTCTTGATCTTCTCGTAGAAGCCCGCCAACCTCGCCCGCCCCGATCGGACATCCATCGCTGCCCGAGTGGTCAGGTCGCCACTGTATCCACGCCCGGGCTTCGCGTTGCGTGTAAATGCCAAAATGGGTTCCGAATTTGGCTCGCTGACATTCTTGGATGCGGTGAAAAGTCGCTGCCCCTCGGGCACATTTGCGTGGGCAGCTTGTACGTTGGCGGCCGCATGCTTAGGGAAAGGCCCAATACGTAGAGCACCTGTCTCGTCATTTACCGCATCAGCCACCCGCTTGAGAGTGGTTGACTTACGGCGGGATTCAAAGGCTGATCTGGCCGCCACGGATTCGGCTTCGGACGTTTTGGGCAGCCAACTAAAGGCCCGATCGACCGTGGACCGCACGTCGGCTCGCACACTAGCCTCATCGGGCATATGCAGAGCCTTAGCAGCCCCACGATCCGCCGCTGCGATACCGCTCATTACGGTGTTACGCGCACGACGAATTACGTTGGCATTGCTGTCTCGAAACGCCAAGGGGGCGATAGTTCGTGCCTCACGAGCCGCACTAGATCCACCGCTTGCGGCTGAACGAATACGAGCTGCCACGCCTCCAATTGGAATCAGTGCAGTAGCAGCGAGCCCAACTCGGGCAATGTCACCCTTGTCTCCCTGCAATGCTCCCTTTACAGTGCGCACACTCGGAGCAATGCCAGATTCGACTGCGCCTTTATAGGCCCCCACAGCCGGGGCGGCAAAAATATGCGCAGCACGCTTGAGGATTCCCATTTACTTTCGAGCCTTTACAGCAACAGGGGCCTCACCGGCCACATCGTACTCAGTCCGTGGGGGCTTTACGTCAGGGGTGACGCGCAGGGCGGCAACGTAAAGGATGTTGTTGATCTGGGCGACGAGCGCTGCTTCTTCTGTCTCCAGCTTCTTGCGCTGCTCTGTGCGCGTCAAATCGCTTTCGATGTCGTTTAGCTTCTCAACAAGCGTAGGACGTTTGAAGTAGCCGCCCGGGCAGGGATCATGGCACATGTCCTGCGCCATGATTGCCGATAATTCGACGCGCACTTGCGCAAGCCGATTGATTGCCTGCGTAAGGAACTCGGGGCGTTCTACGGGATCGACTTCGGTGTCGACCGGAGGGGAGTTCTTGTCGGCTGCGGGCTGTACCCCGCTTGATGGGGTTGAGCCGTACGATGAGGAATAAAGCGGCATCTGTTCCCTCGCAATCGCTGATAGGTCAATTCAGAGTATCATATACGAGGAGCCCCGTCAAGTCACCGCCGCCGCTTCGATTTGGCTGGCGGTTTCTTGAGGGTCTTCTTTTTGGCGGGCAGTTTAGGAGAGGGGGCCTCCTTCGCTCGTTGGTGGGCTGCAAGGAGTCCGATTGCTAGCGGCTCAGGAATGTCTGCTGGGTTACGAACAGGGTAAGCATCGCCCGGGTAGCGAAGCTGCGAGATGCTTCCCGTATCGAAGGTGGGATGCTCGTCGTCTTCTTCCTCGTCGTATTGCATAGGGCCGCGCCTAGCCATTCGGCCGCTCCTCATGGCCATTCAGGTCGTAGAAGGCTTCGCAGGTCAATCGGCCGGTCTGCTGCATCCACGAAAGGCCCGCCGCCAGTGCTTGTTGAAGCACGATGGGGCGCACGCTAGACATGATAAACAGTCCGCCTTGGAAGTCAGCCGGGTTAATCAGCTCGGGGTCATTGTTCACCCGAAGCTGAAAAGGAACCTCCCCAAGCGACTTCTCAGCTTCGGGGCGCTTAATCGAGAACCCAAAGGCGAAGACATCATCGTCTGCGATGTGCTCCAGATAGTTGCGCTCAGCCCGGTAGCAAATGAACTGCGTATTGTGGATTCGTGTCTGATCCGTGTGTGAGTCATCCAAAGGTCGTACCCCTCTCCTCCAACGGCGTAGTATCAGGTTTCCACCGCTCGACAGCTTCCATGAAGTCAGACGGGTTCTTCGCAATCGTCTCTAAAGCATCGCTCCAGTCAGGCATGCGGGGTTTGACCGCCTGTATCCCTGCCAGAATACGATTGATCCCTCGATCCGTATCCCAAAAGCGATCTGCCATAGGAAGCAAAGCCTTAACTAAGCCGGGCACTGGGATTATCAGAGGTCCAAGACTAATGCCGGGGCTACGCTGTGGAAGGCGAGTTTGGCGACCCACCTCTACGCTTCCCACAAACAGATCCCACTGATGACTATTAAATCGAACGGGAGGAGGACCGGCCTGTTTGAAGTAGCTGCTCGGGTTGATGAGGCTAGATCGTGTTGGAAAAGGGTGCCCAGTTGAGATTCTTGCCCACCAAGTTTCCCAACTTGAACTTCGTTCTTCATCATCACTCGTGGTGTCTGTGTCTGGTGTCTGTGTTATTGTCTGCGCCATCAGTGGCGTAGTTACTACGCCATCAGTGGCGTAGACCTCTAACCGAGTCGGGACAGCAATTGTACGAGCGAGTATGTAATAAACTCGTCGGTTATGCTTCCTCATTCCCCCAGCTCTGGTTGTGATGTAACCAGCCACCTCAAGCTTCTGTACGGAACGATTGACGGACCGAAGGCCAATGCCCAATTCGGTCGCAAAGTCAATCTGAGCACCCCAGAACCAACCCCGCTTCCCAGCGCGATAGTCCAACAACCCATAGACCATTACATCCCCCCGAGTCATTTCGGGGTCACGAATTAAGCTAAGAGGCAGTTTTGCCCACGGAGCTTCGATTTGCTCGTGACTCATACGAAGCCATCCACATCGCCATTCTCAGCAATCTTTTTGTCTTCGTAGGGGACGGCCGTGCGACGATACAGTTCCTTCGCTACGTGTCCAAGCACGCCTTCAATCTCTGCCAGCGTCTGGTACTTGAGCCCCTTTAGCTCCAAATAGCCCAGAACGCAGTTAGTGATCTGATAGTTGAGCTGCCCGGCGTCGACTGCTACGTCCTCTGGTAGAAGCTCTAGGTGCCTATCGGCATCCTTGATGTATGGCATTTAGAATACCCCCTCCTCATATTCGTCGGCGATACACTCCTCAAGAGTGCGATCGTCGGGCTCCACAACACTCTCCGCGTAGGCGATGTTGTCTCGCAAGTCCTCGTCCTCGGCCAGACCTTCGAGTTGGCTGTTCTCGTCCATGTGCCCCTCCTAGATTCCCATTTTGAATCGGATCACGTAGTAGACGAACAGAAACGTGGATGCGCCAGCGCTCCCAATCGCCCCATTGACAAGCGTGTTCTTCAGGATTTCGTACAATTGCCCCTCCTTTTTCGCGTTTCCTTACTTCTTCTTCTGAAGCCACGGCGGCAGCTTCTTCTCCTGCGCAGGCGGGACCTCCCCTTTGGCCTTCATCTTGGCCTTCATCTCGGCGTCTGACATCATCTTCCCGTTGGCCATCTTATGCTGGCCACCCTTCTTAGCCATCTTCTTCGCGGCGCTCTTAACATGCTTCAGAAACTGCGGTGGGATCTTAGCCATGACTTACCCCTTCACCCGATTCAGGCGCGGATTGGCCCTCTTGGCCTTCGCAGACGCCTTACGTGCCCCAGACGCGAGTATCGCACGCGCCCGATCTTTTGAATAACCTTCTTTCGAAGCGATTTGGCTTGCCGCAGCTTCGAAACCGGGATGTTTTGTGCTCATTTTGCCTCTAGGTTGGCGCGAGTGCGTCCCGTTCCCCCTGCGTCCCCATTGCTTTGACGATTTTGGCCCACTCCTTGGGCGAGATGGTCACCGCGTTTGCGTTCCCCGGCCAATGCCCCGGGCCAGCAATGTGAATCCACCCGTTTTCTAGCCGTACGAAGCTGAATCCATACAAATTCACCGCTCAGGCCCCTTTGTAGTTTGCGTAGAGCGCTTTCAGATACCGCAACGCTCGCTCGTGAGGGATGGGCTTGTGGTTCTTTTTGACTCCGGTGTCGCTATTGACGACAAAGAAGCCTTGCTTAGTCTTTTTCAGCTTCCACGGCATACTATACCGCTTCCCATCCCATTCCGCAAGGGATCTTACGAGCTAAACGCCCTCGTTCGGGTCCACCAGCGCGGTCACAAAGATTTTAATCGTGTCGCCAACCGACGGCTGTGCCGTTCGAGGGACCCCGACCAGCCGTAGCGGCCGTCGGCCCGCACCCAATTGGCCAGAAAGACCAAGCAAGCTGTTCACCGGCATCCCAGGAGTCACGGAAACTGCATTTGTGCTCGCGCCGGTGTCACTAATCTTATTCGTCGTAGGGCCCGTACTGGAGATGGGGGTAGTAACAGCCGGAGCCGCTTTGCCTCCAAACAGACCCCAGATCGCCCGCTGGATTGTGAGATTGGCCGCCTGAACGTAGGCGTAATCCTGCCAAGTCCCGCTTGCAAGCTGCATCTGAAGCAGCATATCCAGCTTGGCAGTGTGCCCCGCGTCGTCGATCGTGCCCAGATTGACCATTTCAAATAGATAGCAGTCGGCGGGCGGCAGTTTGAATGAGTCCCCCTTCACGGCTTCGTTAAGCGCTTGCACTGCTGGAATTACCAATGAGGTAGTAAGTTCCGTGTAGGCCGCGAAATCAATTGTCGTATCAAGGCCACGCTCGACAAGGGTAGAAGACATGGTAATGGGCTCCTTTGAAGTTCTGAATTTGGCGTCCCGGCAGCCCACCCAACGCCTAAACGTCTTGGCGCGGAGCTGAACGCGGGCACTTCCCTGCCTTATCCCATCCGTGGGGGTTATCCTCCAGTGTAGCTCTTTCTCGTGGCCACGTCAAGCGGCTTGACATGCCCTACTCCAATGCGCTATGATGGAAGGGTCTGACCGTTCCTTGTAGGAGGGGAGCGGAAAGATATCCTCATGTACCCTCTCCCCGGTTCAAATACGAAACCCATCCAGAAGCGAAGGCGGCAAGAACGTCGTCTGTCGTGTATTTGGTATCTGGGCGGTCGCTGTCTTGATTGTGGCAACAAAGACGTGGATGTGCTTGAGTTTGATCATCGAGAGGGGCGGGGCGGTAATGACCGCCGCACTATTGCGAATATGTTACTTTGGTCATGGGATCGTCTTGTGGCCGAGCTGATCAAGTGTGATCTGGTGTGTGGCAACTGCCACAATAAGCGAACCCGCTCCCGAGCGGGGTGGGAACTTGACACAAGGGGTTGATTTCCGATATAGTAAGAGGCTTCCCCCTCCTCAGCCCGGGGCCGGGGCAGCGCGACTTCGGTTGTGCAGCGAGCGCCCCGGGCTCCCTCATCCTTGACACCTCGATTTGACTTCTCCCTCCATTTCGTCAATCATGTCAGACATGAACCTAACTGACCTCTCGCTCCAAATCCGCCGTTCCCTGAACAGAGCTTGGCACCACTCCTTTGGGCACGGGAACCGCGCCTACCACGAGGTTTCGGCCTCCAGTCTGGCAGGACACACCCTTTGGTGCTACACGTGTGGGGAGGACTACGATGCTCCGGTACGCTAAGGCTACGAATAAGACGTGTAGACGACGTCCCTGTGTCCACGAGTGGGTCTACACGTCTGTAGGTGCTACGTGTGACAGGTGTGGAATCAAGATACAGCCTCGCTAGCTTCCGCTCGGCAGCGTTTTGATCCCAAATCTTTCTAAAAAATTCAGGATTCTACGGTAGGGGTCAAAAGCCGATCCGCAACAATCCAATCCGAAACGTACCCCTCCAATCCATTCCCATCCGCTCCGGAGTACATGCTACCTCTTATACGCTACATCATGTGTGCGGGCACCACCCTGTGTCCCTCGCATGCTGCGTAGTTCATCACGTATACTACGAGTGACATAGTGGGTCTGGTGTTCAGCATGACTGCTCTTATACGAGCATGATTGTAGGCAAGCGGAACGCCACGATTACTCGTGGCGTTTGCTCGCTAGCGCGTGACTAGCGCGTTACTTGCCGATCGCCAGAAGCTCGGCCGCGCTGGCGGCCCGTACCGTGAGCTTGCCGGGCGCTTTGGCCGCCGACGGTTTGGCCGCGAACCTCATGCCGAGAGCTTTTGCGCCCTCGACGCTGGCCGAGAACGTGATCGCGACGTAGGGCGCATCATCCTTGAGACCCTTCACCGGAAGCACGATCTGCCCATCCTTGCCGGTGCTGCGATTCGTGGCGTAGGCCAACGTCGCACGCTTCACGTTGCCGTGCTCGTCGGGTGCGATCATCGCGGCATCGTTGAGGGGGATGTCCTCTACGTGAAGCATGAGCTTCCCATCCGCACGCTTGACAATGCTTGCCTTGACTGACTGTGCCATCTGAACGAACCTCCGAAGCTAGCTCGACTCGGACACGCGCCGAATCGAATCTGACACTGCCAGACTAGCAGACTGTCCGAACGATTGCAAGGCCCTTTGTCAAGTACGTTGTCAAGAGCGCACACGAGTATTTTGGTAGGCTGTGATGTGTCTTAGTTTTGGTAGGCTGTGATGTGTCTTAGTGTGGGGAAGTGTTTTGGTAGGCTGTGATGTGTCTTAGTGTGGGGAAGTGTGAGCCACCGAAGCTAGCGTATATCCTACCATCTGTCTTACCAAGGGTCACAGGGTAAGACCCTTTGGGCTAAGGGCAAGGGTCTTAGGGTGTGTCCCGTGATGCCAATGCATGCGCTCGCACACACGCGAGGCACAATAGAAGCATTCGACAGACTGGTGCGTGCGAACCTAATGCAAGCTAACAGTACCACGAGTACGAATGACTGGCTCCTTGCCTGCTGTTACTAGCTGAGTAATGGGGAAGGGTAGGCGTGGGAGGGCATGAGGGTACTAGGGTGGTGCCCTTTCCCTGAAGCGGGTCACAGGGTGGTGCCCGATTGGGTGCGTGCTACAACGCGGGTCACAGGGTGGTGCCCGCCTGCGTGCCTTAGTGACGCTTACACGTGCATCCAGTGACGCGATACGTAGTAGCGGGGGGACGTGGGCGTGCGGTATGGCGGTGGGGGTTGGATGATGGCTCGAAGAACGCTTCGTTTGTGAACTTGACATGACTGTTGACAAGTCGATTCGTATCGGCGATGATGGCACTGTCGCTGCGGCCACACGGCAAACGCCGGTGGGGGCAAGCATACGGGAGTAAGGGCAAGTGAACGACCAACCAGCCGCGTCTTGGGAGGACAGGCTACAGCTAGCCGAGGAAAGCGGCACCTTCACGCCGGAAGATTTCGCACTGGCAGAAAGGTTCCTGACCTGTGCGGTGGGGGAACGCATCCAGATGCTTCGGGAGCGTGGCATCGACATCGCATTGCTTAGTGAAGATGCTTGCTTCGGCCCGGTAGATGCTGGGCTGTATGAACTAGGCATGCAGTTCTACTTCCACGTCGAGTCTGACGATGTCCCGGCAGCGCGTAGGACGTTCGCTCTTATCAGCGGCTGGATGCCGCCGCAGGTAGCGCCGTCGGAGTCGAGCATATGATACGCATCGTGATCCCCTTCGTAGTGCTGGTGTCCATCTGGTCCGTATTCATGTACGCCTTAGTTGGCTCAATCCAGCACCAGCAGTTTGACAGCTTCGACCAGCGCAACTTTCCCTGCCAAGAGGACGAAGCACTGATGTACGCGCCGACCTTCGGGCCGGATAAGGTGGGTTGCATCCACCTGAATGAGCCGGGAACATGAACCAGTTAAAGCGCATAGCGTGGTGCTGCTGGTGTGGCCGAGGGGATTGTGCGGGCCACCCCCTCGATGATGTCAAGGCATGGGAAGCAATTCGCGAGGAGCGAGCACGGCAAGCTATCGAGCACGCCGAGAGCAATGTGCTAGATGCCTTGCTGGCATGGGAACCGAAGACAGGAGCGGGACAGTGAGAAGCAACGATATCGTAGGTTACATCGCCGATGCCCTCGTGTGGTGCCCGCCGTGCGCCGCCAAGGTGTACGTGCCGAGGATATTCCTCGACGATCCGAAGATGAGCTGCATGGGGCACGACAAGCAGGAGATTCTGCCGATGCATGCTGGCACCGAGTATGACACACAGCCGGTGTGTGCTCAGTGCAACCACGACATCCCGGTCATGGTGCTGCCCAAGTGCAAGGGCTGCGGCCTATACCACACCGGCAGCAAGCACCCACGCATGTCCATGCACATGCCCGCCGAAGCAAGGGAGTTGGCCCGAGGATGACTTCACTCGTGGCGGCAGGCATCATGGTCTATCTTGGGTTGACCTACGCCTTGTATGAGGCGCTGGTCAACGGAGCAGGAGAGGACGAGGAATAGTACATCATGCGAGTACCTATAATCAACGTGCTCCTAGCCGCGTGCTTCCCTATACCAAGGGAAGTACAGCATCCGCACGCCCAAGAGAATCCGACTCTAGCGCATAAGGTCGAGGTCTTGCGTGTACCCACCAACCTTGCGCTAACGGAATGGATGTGCTCGTACTACCGTGGGATCACATCGTGGTGCTTCCGTGACAAGCTACCTAGCTCCAACTTCTGCCACAAGCACTACCACTGGCAGCTTGATCGCTGGCGCAAGCATCAGGCTACGCTATGTAGCATGGGCGGCGAGAGGGACGGAATATGACCGTTCACATTCGTACTATGATTCCTGACGTGGCCTATAGCATGGCTACGGCAGTCGTCGCCTACATCGGCAAAGCATGCGATTGCGAAGGGTGTGGCAGTCATCGCATATGCAACAGCCGAGAGATGGCTTGGATCTTGCCTAGGCCTAAGCTACGAGCGGCGACGGTGGAAGACAGCCGCCTACTGTGGACAAACCTGCCTCGGCGAGAGCATGGCGGGCTGATCAGCTTGTGTGATCCTTGCGGTGAAGCCTATCGGCAGCGCGGCTATCGGGTTAAGCGAATCGAGGCAACGGCATGAGACTAGGATCGAAGCACACGCCTGAGTCTCGTGCGAAGATGCGGGCTCATCAGTTTTCGGGCGAGCATCGTGCTAGGCTTAGCGAAGCAAAGCTCGGCAAGCCGGGGCACCAGAAGCACGGGCAGATCGGCACGCCAACCTACTACTCGTGGGCCAACATGATTCAGCGTTGTACCAATCCGCAACAGCCCGGCTATCGTTGGTGGGGAGGGCGCGGGATTACTGTGTGCGAGCGGTGGATGCACAGCTTCGAGAACTTCCTAGCCGATATGGGCACCAAACCGGTGGGTATGACACTAGATCGCAGGGAGAACGAGGGCAACTACGAGCCGAGCAACTGCCGGTGGGCGACGCCGAAGGAGCAAGCAAACAACAGGAGGATGCCATGCCCGGCAGGTCCCGAGTAAAGTCCAACAAGATCCGCATAGCCGTGCGCTTCCTGCTCGATCGGGATCAACTCGTCGATGGCGCACAGATGCGGCTGGCCGAGCATTTCATGGTGAGCCGCCAGCGTATCAGTCAGATCGTACAAGAGCAGCGAAGGGACAAGGCAAAGTGACCGATGAACAGGAGCGAGCCGGGCAAGTTGAGGAGTTTTGCCGACGGCTACGGCACCAGCTCTCAATGCGGCAAGCCCATATTGTGGGTGGGTGTGAGCGGCTAGCTTGCCCGACCGAACGACTCATTGACCGAGCCATCGGCGACAGTTGGACAACGCTTACGAGCTTAGGCTATGCTCGTGAGGCAAACGATATCATGCACGAGGAAGACGATGAAGACATCCGACGAGAAGCCTAAGACACGCCGAGTAGACCTGTACTTGACAGTCACAGTCGATTCACGTTGGCCCGCTGAGGAGCTTGACGACGACCGGGCCGAGCGTGTGCTGCTTGACTGGCTTCGCCTGTGCTTCCCCATGCTAGCCGAGGAGAGCCTTGACATGGCGATGTGCATCGATGCGTTCCTCGACGGGCTGGTGGTCGAGGACTACGACGACTCGATCGGGCTTGTCGAGATGGTGAAGGGCGACCACGATGCCGAGCTTCTCAGTGAACACAACATGACGATGGCCGACTTCGTCGAGGATGCCGACGATCAAGTGGTCATGTGTGATCATGGCAAGCCGTGGGCCGAGGTGTGCGAACAGTGCGACGAGGAATTGTATGGCGTCTATGGACAGCACAGTGCCGACCACGGCACAGCCGCCGAAGAAGTGAAACACACGAACAACATCGTCAATGGCGTGCCGGTGCTGCGAGGGAGCAAGGTGAATCCATGACCATCATCCGCCACAATAGCTACGGCAATCCCGTTAAGATGTGCGACTTTGAATGTGGTCGAGAGGGTACGCTCTCGTTGTTTGACGGCCACATGCATGCCTGCCTCATCTGTGCCGTCAGTGCGTGCGAGGCAACCCCGCTGATCAAGCAACGATTTGTGCGTCTGCTTCAGCCAAAGCAACTCGCCTTCGAGGATGCGAAAAAGTTTGACCAAGGCATGCGTCTGCTAGCCAGCGCTGCATGGTTCGGCATGGTAGGGCGCGGCGAGCACTGGAGGACACATTGACCGTAGCTGAGGAACTTCTCAAGCGTGTCATGGATCGCATACATCACCCAAACACCAACAATCAATCGGCCTTTGTCGATGCTGATCGTTACCTTGCAAAAGTCGTACCGGCTGCCTGTTACCACGAGTGGATTCGGATAGCCCACTACACCGAGCAATGCTGCCACTGCCTCACGAAACGAGATTGGATGCCCACATGAACGTCGAGGTCTTAGTATCCTATCGGGTGGTAGTTAACGTGAGAAACGCCCGCACGCCAGCCGGGGCGCTGATGATCGCCGAGCCTAGTGTCAAGTCTCGGCTGCCTCGTGGGGCGTATGACGTGCTCGTTGTCGCCCTTGTGAAAAGGCGTGTAACTCGCGGATAAGGCACGCAATCGAGGGATAAAGCTCTTATGAGTATATCGCTGACGAGGTTATATTGGCTCGCATGTGTACTGAAGTACATCATGTTCTATCTGCACGTCCTGCGAATACGAGCCAATCGGGCGTGCGATAAGGTCGGAGTGTTGCGTGTGTTCTCCCTGCCCCGTGGTGAACGGAATGGGATGTAGGCGTGCGATGCGGGCCTACCGAAACTTGACATCAAACTTGACTCGTCGAATCGAATCGGCGATGATGGCTCCGTCAAGTCAAGCGAGCCAACAAGCGGGAGGTTTACGGTGCTGACGCAGGAACTAACGGGTAGAACAGCGTGTCAAGGGCAGGGAGAAGTACAAGGCATCGCACGGGTGCTTCGTAACGTGGCCGATATCGAGCGGCTCCAGCCCGAAGACATCCTGATCTGCGAGATGACCACGCCCGAGTGGACGATGGCATTCGGCAAGGTGCGAGGCATCGTCACACGGGTTGGCGGTGCGTTGTGCCATGCTGCTATCGTAGCTCGCGAGTTCGGCTTGCCGTGCATCGTCAGCGTCGAGGGTGCGCTTGACATCCCCGACGGCCACATCGTCACGCTCAACACTCGTGGGCGTGGGGGTACGGTCAATGTCGGCGAGATGGCAAAGGTCAAGAAAACGCGGGCGAAGAAGGTAAAGGCATGAGTAAGCTGATCCTGTCTTTTGACAAAGTGGGCTTAGGTGACGCAGCCCTTGTTGGCGGCAAGGGCGCGAACCTTGGCGAGTTGACCCGGGCGGGGATACCCGTCCCGCCCGGGTTCATCATCACCACCGAAGGGTGGGACTTCCACCTACGCTACCCGGCAGAGTTCGATGCGCTGATCGAAACGTATTACGAATGGCTCGGCGGAGGTAAGGTAGCCGTTCGCTCCTCTGCAACAGGGGAGGACGGATCAGAACAAGGATTTGCTGGCATGCACGATACCTATCTGAACGTGACAACAGCAAGCGGCGTCATCGAAGCCGTCTTCGGCTGTTGGCATTCGTTGCATGGGGATCGTGCTGCTGCTTATCGCCGAGCCAACAACATCGATCACCGGGACGTGGAGATGGCCGTTGTTGTTCAACGCATGGTGCAAGCGCAACATTCGGGCGTGGCTTTCACTTGTGACCCGGTGCTCGGCGAACCGGACATTATGTTGATTGAGGCTGTAGAGGGACTGGGCGAGGCGCTCGTGTCGGGGCGGGTCACGCCGGTAACGATTGAGATCAGCAAGGATCTTCAGACAATCCACTTCGGCGGCGGGAGACAAGTCCTCAACACTGAGCAGACTATCAAGCTCGGGGCATTGCTGCTTCGCATCGAGGAACACTATGGCTTCGTCCCGCAGGATGTGGAATGGGCCGAAGTAGAGGGTGAGTTCTTCATACTCCAGTCTCGGCCAGTGACAGGAAATTAGCATGTTGGAAGACATATTCAAGCCAACACCCGTACCGCCCGCTCCCGATCTGCCAGCGTGGATCAAAAAGAGTGCCGAGGAACTGATGACAGCTCAGGATATAGCTTGGGCTTCTGATCCAAATCCTCAGTACATCTCTGATGTTTCCAAATGCAAGGGGTGTGGTGTGGATAACAACGGGCTTATGACTAACCACGACAACAACTGCCCGCTGATGGGCGTGCCGCCGATCTTTGGAAACGCGATCTCCGTAAAGGCGGGCGGAAGTGTGTTAGCGAAACTCAGCAATCTACCTCCCGCTCCGTTGCCTGCCATCCCTGAGATCGTTGTCGCTATCCTCGGTTGGAAGGTTCGCATTAAGCAACTGTTTGGCGAGCCTATTGGCCCCCTCAAACCAAGCCTCGAAAAGGCCGTGCTGTGGATGAAGGCACAAAGCACCGAGTCGTGTGTCTACTTCACCAACCCATCGGGCGATGCAGTGATGCAGCAAGATTTGAACACCCCTCACCCTTGGGTTGATGGTCCCAACGTTCAACCTGTGTATTCGGTGATCAGGGAGCATACTGGCGCATCCTTCTGCAATCAAAGTTACATGCGACTTGTGTTCATGGAGACGCCGCCCAAAGACTCACCTTATCCCCTCATAAAGGGGGCCGAGTACCACCCAGAGCTGGCGGGGTCGGGCAAGAAGTGCTTTGGTTGTCTTGTCCCAAAGGCCGTGTATAGTGTAATCAACTGCAACGGTAACACGCATTACTACTGTGATTTCTGCTACAAAGTGACCTTCGCTACCGCTATTGGCAAATTGCCCGTTGATGGCATGCCGAAGTGGTACCATCTCGCCGATCAGGAGGCGGGTTGGCGTTGGGCCACACTGGCAGAGATGATAGCGTTTGCCGACAATTACCCATGCCTGCTCGGCCCGGGTGAGTACGTCGATATGGCTGATGCTACGGAGTATTGGGAGCCGTCGACAAAAAACAACTATTACCACTCCGACAGCTCTTTGATGGTGCTGCCGTCCTACAAGAGTTCGCTAACTTACCTATCTGCTTCCTTCGCCAGCGGAAGTATATGGTCACATGATTCAGTTACACTTGCCTTTGCCTTAACTTGTGCCATTTGTGGTGTCGGTGGGACAACTAGTTATCACTTGTGGGCCACCGACCCTGAAGGTGGAGCAGTTGACATCGGGCCTATGCATGAAACTTGCAGCCTTTGGTTCAAAGGTTCCGGGGCTGCGGAGGCTCATGGTCTAACCGCACAAGCATGTGGCCACTACTTCCTTAACGGCGGGCCGTCGTTGTCGGTAAAAGATTCCTACAACTGTGTTGATTGCTTCCAACGAGTCGATTACACAGAGGGGAGCAGTGGTTGTGCCCGATGCCTCCTACTGAATGGCAAGGTAGACGCCAAGGGTCGGTGCTGGAACTGCTATCACATCTGGGCCAACGCGGAGGCTTCATCAATAGAACGGAAGTTGGCCTTTGATGTCGTCGGCCTACGCCACGACTTCTCTATTCTCACCGCGATTGCGGACTTCTACTTGCTCGGTGCTTTACGATCCTTAGCGCCGAATGATGTCGACACTCTCACGATGTACGATGAGCGGGTGGGTGACATCGCCGATCAACTGTCTAGGTACACTATCATGGCGACCGGAGGTGAGCTTCGCCACCACCACTCCATGAGGGGAAGTTACCTAAATGTAGGCGTGAGGGCTTACCCTTTGCCTCGCCGTTCAAAAAAAACTACATTCTATTGCACCGAAACGAACACAATCGGATGTAGTTGTACTAAGGACGTCTTGAGTTTCAATCACCGCCATTGGGAGGTTGTTGAAGTTCGAGGCGCGGTCAACAGTAAGCCTTGGCCGAACAAAAGTAGGCCCGCCCGGGATGGTACAATCCCAATGGCCTTAGATCCGCAACTGTCGTGGCGTAAATCTTTTGCCAACTTTCAGATCGGCGGAGTTTCCTATAGGCCCTACCATCCAAAGGGGACGCTTGCACGGTATGTAGAGACACAACAGAAACACGGCGCGTTCGGTACAATAACCAACCGTGCCGGTATGTGGGCGCAATGGTACGAGATGTATCAACAGGTCGGGCTAGACATTCTTGAGCTAGGGCGCAACATGTTCCTGACGGGAGTGTGGAGTGATGGCTACGGTGGGTATTGGTGGGGCGTCGCCGCCGATCTCGTCTGGCGCTACAAGCGAGGCGACATCAGCCGTGATCTGTTCATCGATCACGTCTTTGGGCTTCAGCATAACGGCGGCTCATTACTGAATAAGGTTTACTTTCTGGACGGGGTACCAGAACTTCTGGACTTGAAGCGAGAGTGTGAATCGGCGGGCGACTTGCTCCCGTGGGCTAGCTTGCCTGTGATGCAACTTTACACCCGCCTTGCTCGTGAGGTGCTAGATGACCCGGAGATGCGGAATATGGCGACGGCGGCAGAACGAATGTCCCGTCCCTTTGGGAAACTTAGTCAGCGTTGGTTTGTCCAAACATTGGAGGAGGTAGTGAATGAGTCGAAGACGCCGGAACAGGGAACTGAACACAGTCAGGAGGTCAAGTAGAATGGAGGACATCATCCCCATCTGCTCTACGTGCAGTCGTCCGCGTTACGGGCTGCAACAGCCGGGTATCACACACCTACAGTGTGGCACGTGTCGTCATTGTGGTGTCAGCACGCTGGATTGTGCCTGTCCCAATATGCCGCAGGTTAGCGATAATCGAGCGGCGGCGACTACGACGGCACTTGTTCCGGCGACAAACATGCCCGGCCATTACGGCGACGCGGCCGACGAGTGGGAGAATCTGATGGGAATGGGAGCAAAGGAGGCGACGATCCAAGACAGCCACGCTAGCTATCCAAGAGGCGCTCCGGGCGGTGTGTGGACGCTGCCAACATCGAGTAAGCCGTACAAGCCAACTCCTGCGTGCAGCCACGTGCAGGTTGACGTGGCCATCGGCGAGTACAACATCCTTGTGACGGGTGGCCACGACCTGACCGCCAAGGATCTCAAGGATCTGGCGGCAAAAGAGAACGGCATGGAGTATCCCGACCTAGGGATCTACCTCGACACCGGATGGAAGTCCAAGCTGGAGCTGGATAAGAAGCGACCCATCAGCCCCTCTGAGCCGAAGTTCCCGAAGATCGAGGCGTTCGGTGGGGCAGCGGCGCTCGACCTGACCGACATCACCGGCGACACCACAGAGATCATGGAGAAGTACCGAACCGCTAAGGAGCAGTACGATCTTGACCTAGCGGCCTACAATCAGGCCCCGAAGGAGTACGCATGGCCCTTCATGTGGGTCGAGTGGCCAGATCGTGGCATCATCCCGGTCGAAGTGGCCGAGCGCCTCGTCACCTTCATCCGCGACCAGCTCAAAGCCGGTAAGGTGATAGATGTGGGGTGTGCCGGTGCCCACGGCCGCACGGGTACGTTGCTTGCGATGCTCCTGATTGACGAGGAGGGACTCTCGCCACTACAGGCCATCAAGCAGGTTCGCAAGCGCCACTGCCAGAAGGCCATTGAGTCGGAGGCGCAGGTCAAAGCCCTCTTCGGCTACGGCGGTAAGCTCGCGACGGATGAACAAGCGAAGGAATTGAAGTCGAGCAAATGGTAGGAACAGCGACGCGCGAGGCGCGTCTCACCCACCACCGGATGTCAAGAGTCAAACTTGACTTCGGAAGCTCGAACCGGCAACATGAGTCGTCAGCTCTCGCTCCAACTTGAGGCGCGGAGCTATCGAAACGGAGGCAGAGCAATGGCAAACGTAACGATCACGCGGCAGTACAACCCAGACAGCCAGAACATCGACTTCTTCACCAAGGTCACCAACGGCATCGGCCCCTTCCTCGCGAAGGAGCGGGTCAACCTGAGCCGGGGTCACACCCGCATGTACTCGCTCGACAACCTGTCGGCGCACAACGGCAGCGGCGCACGCTGGAAGGACGGCAACACGTCCATCCACACCCCGGCCTTCCTCGCGGCGTACCTCGAACGGTGCGACCGGGACATCCAAGCGGCGGTGGCTCGTGCCGAAGCGGCGTTCAACGCCGAAGTGGCGGCCCTGTTCAACACGTCGCCCACGACAGTCGTTAGCCTGTCGTACTAAAGGCGAAAATGAGCGGGGCGGAGAGACAACGCCGTTGGAGTAAGGCCCACAAGGCTGAGATCCAATCCTATCGTCGAGCTAACCGAGCCAAGTCTCGCGAATGTGTAAGACGATATGGGCAGGCACACAAAGACAAACGGGCTGAGTTGTCCTCTCTCCGCCGCGCTAGAAAAGCAGGAGCATTCATTGAGCGAGTCTACCGTAGCGTTGTGTTCAAGAGAGATAGGGGCATGTGTGGAGAATGTCATATGCCCGTCGCATTCCAACAGTGGGAGCTTGATCACATCATACCGCTCAGTAAGGGAGGAGCCCACAGCTACAACAACGTGCAGGTTACTCACCCAATCTGTAACAGACGGAAAGGCGTGAGAATCGCAGATAGCTACTAGCCGTCGGCGAGGGTGACGTTAGGATACCCGGATGCGGCTTCCCTCTCACGGCTCGTGCCGAAACAGTAGAGTCCAGCCGCCGTCACCCTAGCTAAGACGACCCACGTAGCGCATAGGTAGAGCGGCCCGGGTGGTATTGAACCTCCTGCCCGGGCCGCTCCGCCGACAAGAAAGGAGGAGGTGAGGCATGGCGAAGATACGAAAGCTCAAGTTCGGTCCGAAGGGTCACCCCCTCCAACGCGTTAAGGAGGGCAACGAGAACGGCCAGACGCGACATCGCGCTCCACGCTTCGAGCGAGGTGGCAAGTTGCTGTCCCCTCCTCGTAGCCGAAAAAATCCAGCAAAGGTGGGATGGGCAACATTAGCATGACGGTCGAAGAGGCGACACGAAGACGTGCTCGCTACATACAAAGCGGATCGTCTCCCATCCCCCGCTCGGGAGGATTCTTCGTATGACATGGTTGATCGTGGGCATCATGGTGGGCGCGTGTGTCTACTTGACAACCCACCGTCCAAAGCACTGGTAGATCATAGGCCGGTAGCCCAATGCAGAGGCAGCCTGACAAGGGAATGTCCGCGAAAGCGGTAGTGTAGGTGCAAGTCCTACCCGGCCTACCATAAATAGTTCATCAAACACCTCCCTATATAGCTCGTATATGGGCGGAAGTTCAGCATCTTTGGCTCTCGTACGAGCTAGATTCGAGCGGATAAGGTCGAAGTGTTGCGTATATCCATCGGGAGGGAGGAACATTGGAGACTGACATATTACGATTCGTCCAGAAGCGCCTTAGTAGAGCCAGCGACATACCAGATGAGCGCACCTGTCTGCGCGTCGCCGTCGATACCATCCTGTGCTATCTGATAGAGGAGGCCGAGGATGTCGAGCAAAAGAGCCGTCCATCGCTTCAACAAACGCAAGCAATGCGGCACGAAAAGGCGATACGAATCCCTCGGAATCGCCGTGAGCCACGCTATAGCCGCTACGAAGGAGTGGGGCACGCCGATGTGGGCCTACCATTGCGGTTGGTGCGAGATGTGGCACATCGGGAACAAGAGGCGTGGGGGCCGAGCGTTGACTAGTTTGTCAAGACTCGGCTTGATTTCCGAAGCAAGGTTAAGCTAAGCTATGGGCAGCCCGGATTTTATTCTGGATTCCCAAAAAATCCCTTGAGAGGCACCTTCACAATGAAAATCCCCTTAATCACTGGCCCCGTGTTGGCACTCGCTCTGTTTAGCAGTGCTTGCCAGTATCTTCCCATCGAGCCAACGCCAACCCCTACCACATCGGGACCATCTGGGGTTGAGTTACGATTTGACTGTGACACTCTGCTACAGGACATACAAGCCTCGTGTCTTGTGGGCATCTTATCGCCACGCATTGACGCGGTGATCGTCAACAACAGCGACGCGCCAATCCGAGTGTGGGGATTCGATTTGTCTGTTGTGACCAACAACGGGGAGATTGTCACCAATACGGCTCCTGCTATCGCTAACTGGACTTGTATTGCTGGCCCCTCGGTTGCTTGGGATGAGACAAGCATTCAAAGATCGGTTAGTTGCAATACGTACGGAGATTCGGCCGTGTTGGCACCACATGAGTCTGTGGCCGTCTTCTCTATCGTGCTAACCCTCCCTCAGATTGTTGAGCCAGTAAGGTTTGAGGGTGTGGATCTCATCGACGACGAGTGGGTAGTAGAGTGGACATGTGCGCCGACACACACTGCGCCAGTTGCATGCTTCCCGGCGTCGTTGCTGCCTGCTCTAGTCACGCCGACTCCCACTCTCCCTTTGCCAACAGTTACGCCGCCAGCACTAGAGACACCCATCCCTTCTGTTGTTCCCACAATCGCGGTGCCGACGATCGGACTGTAATTATGAGCATACCAGCTGACAGCTTTCCTCCCTTTGACTCTAATAAAGTCAAAGCGCTCGCCTCCGCTGCGGTCATACAGGAGGCAATCGACGTTGCCGAGGCGGCGTTAGGCCCCACATGTAAGTACACGGGGAAGCACGTGTGCAAATACTGCAAGCTGGGGATGGAGATCAATGATGGCCAGCTTTTGGTCGAACTTCCTAGCGAGTGATGGGCTGTTGTTATTCGTAAGCTGGTTAATCGCATCAGCAATTACACTGGTGTTGCTAGCATTCGAGGAGGATGAAGATGGCGATAGCGCAGATCGTTGAACCAAAGTGTATCATTTGCGACGTAGTAGCCTCGGAAGACGAGGTATGCTACGGATGTGGTGCGTACATACATGACTTGCCCGCGTGCTCGGCTAAGGACAAGCGTTGCGAGTCCGCAATGGGCAGGCATGAAGACTTCGAGCACCTAGAGGGCACCGAGGGTGGTTGTGGTCGTTGTGGAACCTGTGATCCCGATTAGTGTGCCCACGTGTGACTTGTGCGGCGAGGATATTCCTCCTCAGTACCGGGGCGAAGATGATCTCGCCTGTCATGGGTTGGAGTTTTGCTCCATGTTGTGCCTCGGGCGACACGTAGAGCATCCCGATTGGAGATTCAATGCCGACTCCCGCAACCCAGTGGTCTTCGGTCCTGACCAAGCCTGAACGGCTCCTACTTGCTCGCTTCAAGGAACTAGAGGAGGATTGGGTCGTCACCATCGAGGAACTGATGGCTCAACTACACCTAAGCAAGACCGCGATCAGATTAGCGCTCGTGTCGCTGTCCGAGTACGGATTTCTGTCGTTCACACCAAGAGAGGAGCAAGACGAATGATTTGCGCACCCCCACAAGCCGAGACGGGCCTTGAGACAAAGACCAATGCGCCTCCACCGCCCAACTGTCCCCCTTACGTCGCGGAGGACGATGAGAGCGACTGTACTCTTTGGCGCAGGGCACTAGAGGAGATCCTCACGACCACCGACTACGCCCGAATCCAAGGTATTGCACGTAAGGCACTTCACCTTGACTGAGTGCATCATACGCTTCGGCAACGTGCGGGCGGAACTTGAGGGAGACATCCTCGCGAAGCCGATCGCCCGCAAGTTCCTAAGCTTTCGGCCGCAAGGCTATGTGTTCTCGCCCGCTTACAAGGCACATCGTTGGGATGGGTGGAAGACCCTTTACCGCCAAGACAACACCTTCCCTGCGGGCCTTGCGCCCGATGTGGCCAAGCATTTGATGGCAGCAGGCTATCCAACCCGCCTACTAGACGAGCGGGGGCTTCCTCCAGAAGGCCATCCTGAGTGGTTTGATGGCAAAGGTGGGGCAACCCTCGATCCGCACCAAATCGAGGCTGTGAGGGCTGTCAGGCGCTACACACGGGGCATCGTAGCTCAAGCTGTCAGTTCAGGCAAGAGCGTGGAGATTGTGGAGGTCGCCCGGGAGCTAGCGGTGCCCACGCTGGTCGTGGTGAGCCGGAAGACCCTCCTCGCACAGCAACGATCTCAGTTCAAGACATTTGGATTCGATCCACACATGATGGGCGTCTTCGGAGCGGGCCTGTGGCAGCCTAACACCTTCACCGTGGGCATGGTCAACACGATCGCCTCCCGGCTGCGAAAGCTAGAGACACACGGCGAGACGATGAAGGCCCTTGCACGATTCCAAGCGGTGCTTGTTGATGAGTGCCATCATTTGCCGAGCAAGAGCTATGAGATGCTGATGGCCGCTCTCCCTAACGCTTACTATCGGGTAGGATTTGGAGGCACGCCACACAAATCAGGAGCCGCCCTCCACGAGAACAAACTGATGGTGACGGGCATGACGGGCGGCATTATCAGCTACCACACGCCGAGTGACAACATCGAGGCCGGGCGTAGCGTGCCCGCCGACATCTACATGGTCGAGAATGCAGGCGCAGACCCAGACGAGATCGAGGGCTACAAGGAGTGGACCGACCGAGACGGAGTACATCACCGTCAAGTCAAATACAGTTATCCACTTGCGGTGAAGTCTGGGATCGTGCATAATGAGAGCCGTAACGCTTTGATTGCCTCACTGGCGCAAGCGTTTGGGAAGAAGGGGCCGACGGTCATTCTCGCGGAGCGCATCGACCACGGCAAGAACCTACGGGAGCTGCTACTAGAGGCGGGGCACGAGGAGGTAGAATGAAACACCGCTACCAAGAGGCAATACTACCACCACCAAAGTTTGAAATGGCAATTGAAGGAGATTGGAAGAATGACAGCCATCCCTAAGCCGGAACATGAGAAGGCACGCATCGCGCTATTTCACTCCAAGTTTGTCGAGGGGCCGACGGTACGAGAGGAACTAGGGCCATGCCTGCTCTGGACGGGAACGGTAGGCACAAAAGGCTACGGCGTCTACCGCCTAAATGGACAGATGCAGCTCGTGCATCGTATCGCGTACCAGCTTGATAATGGGCCGATGCCACGAGGACGCAAGGCGTGCCATAAGTGTGACGTGAAGCTGTGCGGACGGCCACATCATATCTACTGTGGTACGTCTAGCTCCAACCTAAGCGATGCTTACCTACGGCAACGCAGGCCGCAAGGTGAGGCCCATCCCTTAGCGAAGCTGACCGACGAGGCAGTGCGTGTGATCCGCAAGAGCAAGGAGGGCCAGCGTGCGCTGGCTGAGAAGTACGGAGTGAGCCAGCCGACGATATCAAACATCAAACACAAAAGAGCTTGGAGCCATGTCGTAGACTAAGGAGCCACATGCGATTCGCATTTCTCACGGGGACTCTGCGGGAGCACCAAGGGAAGCGAAGGGAGAGGATCGAACAGGCATTTCGTGACGGTAAGATAGACATCCTGATCGCGACGGGGATTCTTGATGAGGGATTCGACGCACCAAGCATGCGGTTCCTCATCCTCGCTGGCGGGGGCCTAGCCGAACACAGGCAGATACAGCGGCTAGGGCGTGGCCAGCGGGCTGACGGGGGTAAGCAAGAGCTGACGGCGGTAGACTTCTTCGATCGAGGCCACTACCTCAGCAAGCACAGCCAAGCTCGATACGATACGTATCGGCAAGAGCCTGCCTACAACGTCCACATCATCAGCGCAGCAGACCTACAGGAGATGTTGAGTTGAATAACTATGTTTATAATGTAGATGAAAGAGACGATGGCCAATTCGCGGTCAACATGTACGATCTTTCCGACAGTTGGTTTCGGACTGTAGGCGTCTTTAAGGATCGAGAGCGGGCTGTTGCTGCTTGTGCCATGCTACAAGAACACGAAGAACGCAAACGAAACTGTGGATGTGATCATAAGGGGTGCTGCGGAAAGTGATCTTCATCGACAACCGCCGTGTCTACGATATAGAATTGCGTGACACACCACCCTTCCCGGCCTCTCTTAGGGAGCGATACGAAGCGACGCAACTAGCGCCAATCTCCCACCCCGACCAAGAGTTTCTCAGGTGGTGGAGTGAACAGTGCGCAGCACGGGGGACCAGTCGCCCTCGTGATCGGGGAGAAGACACCATTCAAGTGCGACGCATGCTCACTAATCACACGCTGCCCGAGCTGAAAGAGCTTGGCATCGTGTTCTTCAACCACTTTGCTGAGCCCCTCAAGGAACGGGGTTACGCTCATCACATGCGACTATTCACCCACCACTTCCGAGACTGTCAGGATGTGCTAGCGCGGAAGGTGGTCGCGGCGAATGATGAGGAGAAGGGAACCACCTTTGGATAGGCGTCTCCAGACCGCCGTGTGGTGCTTGCTCCACGACAAGGAGTTTGTCAAGCGTAATGCAAGCCTGCTCCAACCCGAAGCGCTGCCTCGCGGGGCGCTCCGTTGGATCGTGGCATCAGCTATGGAGGAGTGGGAGCAGCACAAATCCCTCCTGATGCCACCCAACCTTGCGGTGCGGCTTGAACAAGATTCCACCGAACGGTGGGGCACGACCGAAGACCTTGTGATTGACCTGTATGCTGAGGCGTGGGGAGCTTGGACGTGGGACGACAACAACATTGGCTCGCTCCGGGCGACAGCAACGGAGTGGTTCCGTCAACAGAACACAAGTAAGGTACTTGACGAAGCCACCGACGCCCTCGAAGAAGGCGACGTTGCCGGGGCGGAGAAGGCGCTACGCAAGAGCGCCAAGACCATTGGCCAATCTACCTCGGAGGGCATCACGCTTGAGGATGCGCTACGTGGGCGCTACGAACGGCCCGCTGTGAGCACAGGCTTCGCGTGGTTCAACAAGCATTGGCGCGGGGGCCTACATCAGGGGCAGGTTGGCATCATCGTCGCACCGTCTAATGGGGGGAAGTCCATGTTCCTCCCTTACACCACCGCCGCTGCTCTCAAGACCGGCAAGGGGGTGGCGTACTACACGACAGAGCTGTCCGAGGACACGGTGCTCAAGCGTATCGTGGCCACCATTGCCCACGTCCCCATCAACAGCCTACACGACCCTACGAACATGGCCTCGGCCTACAAGTACACGCGAGAACTGTTGGATCTGCGCGAGGGTACAGGTGGAGACGAGGACACGAAGGGCGGCTGGCTGAACGTGCGTTATCGGGACCCGGGCTCAATGACGACCGCTGACATTGACAACGACCTTGATGAGTTCGAGGCACAAGGCCACCATATTAACCTCGTGATCTGCGATGGCGACGACCTGAAGCCTGAACGCGGTAAGGAGTTATACGACCAGTACCTTGACATCTACTCTCGTCTCAGCGCTCTCGCGGCCAGCCGGGACATTGCCATTTGGACAGCGGCGCAGGGCACACGCGAATCCTTCAAGAAGGAAGTGCTTGAGCCGCACCACATCGGCGACTCCATGTGGAAGCTACGCAAAGCGGATATGTGCGTGGCGATGAACATGAAGCCCGACAATCTGACGGATGAGGGACGGCCCATCGCCACCTTCAGCGTGCTCAAGGACAGGTTCTACGACACCCGCCGAGATGTGGTAGACTACGTGACGGACTTCGGCAACAAGAACACCCGAGGCATTCCATCGTTCACATGGCGTGACCGATACGAAGCGGAACCGAAGGGTGTTATGGACGCATTCGAATGAAACCAAGGAAGTTCAAGCTCCATTTCAACCGTGTGAACATGCAACGAAAGCTGCCTAGCATTTGGACTGTTCACTTTTCAGATCGCTGTGTTCCCCTAGCTGAGGGGGATGTCCGCGTCCCGCTTCGGACTGTGTTCCGTCCCGACAAAAAGGACAACCCCCGGGCTTGGCTGGAGGGGCGAGGCGTCTTACTAGTCGAAGGTGACAAAGGGGTTATCATGGAGGAGGTGTGGGCTTGCCACAATTGCTGTCCTTACGAAAAGGGGGACTGCGGATGTGACGAATTTTGCGAGTGCGTCCATGCGTAACTACGACCTGATCAGCCTCCTGTCCGATGCTGGCATCGCCACGACGATCGTGTCAAATGGCAGCGAACTGCGTGCGGCGTGCCCGTTGTGCGGCGACCATAAGGAACGGTTCTTCGTCAACAGGCGCACGTACTTGTGGGGCTGTCACAATTGCGACGAGGCCGGGAACTTGTATCGCCTTTGCGAAGTTGTGCTTGACCTCGACCCGGTTGAAACTTATCGAGTCGTTCAAAACATTGATGATCGGGTGCGCCGCGTTGAGATAACGCCGGTCGAGCGCATGCCCGACATGGAGCTACCGCCTAGTATTCCGCTCGTGGGCACTAGCCCCGACTCCATCATCACTAAACCATTTTGGGACTACCTCCTTGGGTCGACACGGAAGGTTCCCATCGCGGACGTAATTGACTACGATATGCGAGCATGCCTAACCGGGCAATACGCGATGCGTGTCCTCGTGCCTGTTCGTCAGGAAGCGCGGATTGTGACGTTTGTGGCCCGTAGCATCTACTTAGGCTGCGCGTGTCAGTATGCACAGATGGGCTATGATTGCCAGCACCATTTCCGGAAGGTGCTCTACCCCATTGGCACATTCAGTTCACGCATCCTGTTCAACATCGACCGCGTGTCGGGCAACGAGGAGGTGGTGCTAGTGGAGGGTGCATTCGACGCCATTCGCCTGAAGGATAAGGCAGTAGCGTCCCTCGGATCTTCCCTCTCAACCGAGCAGATGGATCTCATGCGAAGACACGGCATCAAGAACGTGACGATACTGTGGGACCCGGACAAGGCGGGCCAGAAAGGAACGCGACGAAGTGCAAGAGAGCTAGTAGGCAACGGGTTTGGTGTGCGTGTAGCGACACTACCGGAGGGCACCGATCCCGCGTTAGCAAGCAGTGTGGTCTTGACAAGAGCACTTGACTTGGCGATGAACGAAAGTGTACTCTGTTCAACAACGGAACTCAGACGCCGATTGCGGCGTACAACACAGGAGGAAGCCCGATGACACGACTGGATATCGACGTAGACGTGATCGACTGGGATGACAACGATTCTCGATTCGATCTGGACAAAATCGCGGAGGCGGTTCACAAGACCCTGTTGAAGTTTGGGGTAACGACAGTTGTTGAGGTAGAATGCCGCGATAGCACCCAGTATCCGTACGAGGAATACGAGGACTAAACCATGCCCGATGAACCAGTAGTCAACAGGAGAACACGAATGGTTAAGTACGTCGAATCAGACCTCGGACAGAGCGCTTCTACGCGCGAAGATCAGGCTGCTCTTACAGGCAAGTATACGTTCTGGAAGCCGGAAACACCGGGAACGTACTACTATCGAACGCTTCCGCCTGTTGAGTCGATGGTCAACCCAAACACCGGGAAGGCTGCTTTCTACTGGGGCGTGCCCCTCCACTTCGGCATCGCCCCCGGCCGCAAGACCACGGTGTTCTGCCCGCGCCGAGCAAGTAAGGGCGAGATGCCCTGCGCCGTGTGCGACCTGTGGCTGCCCTACGTGAAAAAGGACAGCACCTACACCGCCGAGGAGAAGGCCGTAGCCAAGAGCTTCCTTCCCAACTGGCGGAACTACATGAACATCCTCCTCCTCGACCCGAAGACAGGGGAGCCGGTGCGTGAGGAAGACGGTAGCATCAAGGTACGAGTCTTCGGTCCCGGCACGGACATCATCGACAAGACTCTTGCGGCTCTTGAGGAGTTAGCGGAAGACCTCGGTGAGGATCGACCGAATGCCAAGAATCTGACCGACCCCAAGATTGGCCGGGTCGTACGTCTCAAGCGTACGGGCGTAGGTCGTGACAACACCGAGTACGAGGTGTCCCTTAAGAAGGTGCTCGACCTGACTCCCTTCACCGAATGGTGGGAGGACAACCTCGCGGAGCTTCCGGAGATTAACCCGGCGAAGACTTCAGAGGAGATTCAGGCTCTACTTGCAGGCAGCTCAACGGCCCCGATAACGGATGCCTTTGAGAAGAAGGCGGTGTCCGCTCCTACGGCTGCCACGAAGCCCGCTGACGCATTCGCTGACGACGAGGCTGTGGAAGCCATTGAGGCCGAGTTTACCGTCGTCGAGGAAGCGGGCAATGCCTTTGGTGACGACGAGGACGATTCCCCGACAGCAACGCCAGCAAAGGCAAGCAAGACCAGCAAGCCGACGAATGAGAAGCTGAGGGCACTACTCGATGGCTAAGCGCACTTCTAAAGTCGCCCCGTCTGAGGATGAGTACGAGGGCGACGTAACCTCCGATGAGATCGTCGCCATGCTCAGGAAGAAGCATGGCGACCACGCCGCAGAGACAGGGAAGATCACCCCCGCCCGGGAGTACATCAGCACCCAGAGTGCGATGGTGGACTACACCATCGGACGGCCGGGCATCCCCTGCGGACGCATCACCAACATCTACGGCCAAGAGGGCAGTGCCAAGAGCACGCTTGGCTATCATTGCCTCGCCGAGACGCAGAGGCGGGGCGGTAAGGCCATCCTCTACGACGCTGAGGGTGCGTGGGACAGAGAGCGAGCGGGGCTAATTGGGATCAACTACGACGACCTGATCATGCTTGAGCCCGCGAACATGGAGGAATCCTTTGCAGAGATCAAGGACACCATTGACCACATGGCTAAGCGTAAGCCTGATGCGCTGATCTGCATCCTGTATGACAGCATCGCGGGCGGCATGCCGAAGGCGGTCAAGGAAGGGGAGATTGGCGACTCCCATCCGGCTGCCCGCGCTCGTATCGTGTCAGATGCCTTGCCTGACTTGAACGATTCCATCCGTCGGACCAACACCGCACTCATCCTCGTCGGCCAGCTTCGCAACAAGCTTGAGTTCGGCGGCATCCCCGGTCAAGGCCCCAAGTACACACAGATCGCGGACCAGTCCCTCAAGTATTGGTCATCGCTTCGTCTGTCCTTTACACAGGTCGGGAAGATTGGCGACGCGGATGCCCCCACCGGCATCGAAGTGCTGTGTAGCGTGTTGAAGAACAAGGTGGCACCTCCGTACAAGAAGTGCCGGTTCCCGGTCATGTTCTGGGATGGCATCGACCGCGCTAAGAGCATGCTCGACGTGGCCCTCAAGATTGGTCTGGTCAAACAGGTCGGGAGCTGGTACGAAGTGGATGGCTACGACAAGAAGTTTCGCGGCGTGGACTTCGTAGACGTGCTCGCAGCTCAGCCCGGTCTGATCGATCTGATTCGGGCCGCTCCAGAATTGTGGGTGCGTGAGCAGGAAACCGCACACGCATCGAAGGTAGCGGCTTGATCACCAGCATTAGCCTCCGCAACTTCCAGTCTTGGAAGAAGCTCGACATTGACATCGCCCCCATCACGATGTTCGTGGGGCGGGGTGACGCAGGCAAGTCCGCCATTAAGCGGGCAGTCACCTACTCCCTACAGAACAAAGGGGGCGATGGCTTCATCCGACTAGGCGAGGATGCTTGCAAGGTCGGCATCACGTTTGACAACGCGAGCCTGTTGTGGACGAAGAAACGGGGCAAGGGTGCGGTCTATCATGTCATCATCGATGGTGAGGAACTAGAGTACAACAAGACTGGACAGACTACCCCGCAAGAAATCATCGACCTGTTCCAGTTCCGAGGCATCGAGGTAGATAAGAACACCGTCCTATGGCCTCAACTGCAAGGGCAACACGACACTCCTTACATCATTGGAGAGTCAGGCAGCAAGGTAGCACGCATCCTCGGCAAGTTCACCAAGCTGGATGTGCTAGTACAGGCGCAGATGCTAGCCCGCAGAGATGCAGAAGCGTGCCGCAAGACAGCTCATCTAGCCGAGGAACAGGCCGCTGCTGCGGAGCAGTCACTATCCGAGTTGCCTAACGTAGAAGCCCTGAAGGAGGCGTACGGTGGACTTTGCCGACGAGAGGCTGATCTCGATTCTCAGACGGTTGACCTCCAAGAAGCGGAAGCGGCGATACAAGCGTATCGACATGCCAAAGCTTGCCGTAACCCCGGCAGCGTTGCGAACGACGCCCAATCAGCCCGAGCCCTCGTTGGCGCAGTGGGAAATGCTGAAGCTGCTTTGGGAGACTTCCGATCCGCTGTATCCCGCCTCGCCGACGCAGGCCATGATGTTGATGGGGCGACTGAGCGGGTTGAAGAACTAAGAGCAGAGTACGAGACGGTCTGTCAAGAGGCCGGGATTTGTGAGAGCTGTCCGTGGAAAACTTCGTAGTTGACGAATCGCGACGGCGGCTTGCGTTCAAGTTGAATTTGGATGGAACCGTCATTCAGCCCCTTGATGGCCAGACCGAGAAAGTAAGATGCCATGCGGTAAATTGTGACGAACCAGTTTGTTACAAAATCACATACCCAGATTGGGTACGCAGAGACGTGGCGGCCGTACTAGGAACCAGCGTCCCCTACGGCTATTTGTGCCAATCTCACTACCAGAAACGCCCCAAGGAACACGAAGAAATGGGGTATGTAACATGGAAGTAATCGTCTTCACCGACCTGCACCTTGCAGATAAGCCGCCTCTTGGTCGCCTCGAAGGCTACAAGCAAGAGGGGCTGGACATGCTGGCGGAATGCGTAGACATCGCCCACCAACGGGGCGCTACGCTCGTATGTGGTGGTGACTTCACCCACCTCAAGGCTCCCACCAAGAACAGCCTTCGCTTGCTCGGGGAGGTCACAGACATCCTCAAACCTTTCAACGAGAAGATGCTGGTGGTGCCCGGGAACCATGACATGAATCCGCGTGGCACACTAGAAGGCCAGCCCCTTGAGCTGCTTGAGAAGAACGGACTGGTGGAGATCCTTGAGTACGACAACCCATATATGTTCGGGAAGGAGGGAGTCATCCACGCCCGGCCTTATGACGTACACCGGGACGCCGACCCCACCTACTACGCCCTCACACCTCTGGAGCACAAGGGCGTAGGTCTCATCGATACGGGTGCCCTAAGCCTGCTGGTGGCACATGGGAGCATCATCCCTGACGCCGAGTACCGCCCTTACCCCACGGTTCGGGTGTGCGACATTGATACGGCAGGCATTGATGTACTTGTAGCGGGCCACATCCACGAGAATCTCGGGCAGCAGCCACTCCACAGCAAGGGCGGTATCTTCATCAACGTGGGGGCGCTCGGGCGTTGTAGTCGTACGGAAGCCAACCGCACCCGTACCATCCAAGTCGTGTCCGTGTCGGGTGGTGGGAATCTTGACATCATCGACTTGAAGTCGGCTCGACCATCCGATAGCATCTTCCTTGAAGCCGAATCGCAAGAAGTCGAGAGCGATCAGATTGCTGAGTTCGTTGCCTGCCTAAGCGCGGGGCTTCAGATTGAACAGGTTGGAGACATCCAAGCGCACATCGAGAAGATGGGCGTACCACCCTTCATGGCTGAGATGACGATGAAGTACCTAGAAAGAGCGGGGCTATGAAACGCATTACACGAGTCACGATGATCGAAGATACTAACCCAACTGACCTAGCCAATCAGGTAGAAACATGGTGTAACGAACATGATGGTGTCTGGTCGGAGATACATTATGCGATGGCTACCGACGACGACTGGTATGCCTATTCGGTGATGATCGTGTGGGTCGAGGAGATGCCTGATGTCCACGACTGATATCGCGAAGTACGAAACGGCAAAGGCTCAGATTCAAGCCGCCGAGAAACAACTCACGCTCGCTCAAGCTGCTTACGAGCGAGCACAAGTTGAGGTTGACGTAGCCGAGCAGCGCCTCACTCAGCTTGGGTTCGACCTTGGACTAGACCTTGACGCGCAACTGTTCGACCGCAAGTCGAAAGTCATTAAGGCAGGTGCAAAGTTAGCGAAGGACATCGCAAAGCTAGAGGGAGCAATTGATGTCACCTAATATGTCCCCTGATACCACCAGCGCTAATGGCCCCGGCCGCCGCTACTATGTCAAGTGCTGCGGGGTCATTATCCAGAGCCAGCATGTTCACGACATGGTGTGGTGCAAGTGTGGCAAGAATGCCATCGATGGTGGTAATGTATACGTTCGTATCGCCGGGGACCGGGATGACTTTGAGGCCATTGATGAGTGATCTTCGGAACCTCGGCATACGCATCGCTACCCTTGACGGCAAGCGCCAATCTCTTGAGGAGATCGTCCAACGAAATCGAGCGGTGGCGGCGGGCTCCTACGGTGAGGCTGACGACATCGAGAAGGTCATGGCCATCATCCGGGGGCTTGAGGGGGAGTATCGAGGACGCATTGAGGGCGGGCTTGAGCGCATCATCAGCCACGGCTTGACGGTGGTACGTGGCGAGCCGAGCAAGGTAGTGCTGGAGACGAGCACGTTCCGCGACACCACGAGCATCGAAGTCATGCTCGAACAGAACGGGTCGTTAAGCAGCCCGATGGATGAACGTGGCGGGACGATGGTACAAATCCTTGCCTTCCTGTGGCGAGTCTACACCGCTCTTGTCAACTTGCCTCCGCTGGCTAGAACGCTTATACTGGACGAGCCATTCTCGCAAGTCAGTGAGGAGTACCGCCCGGCTATGGCGGAGCTATTACAGGAGCTACACGACCAGTTGGGATTCCAGTTCATCATCTTCACACATGAGCGGGAGCTTATCGACGCGGCGGGTCTGGCCTACGAGGTCTACCTGAAAAACGACCCAACCCGCCTAGCCGGGATCAAGCTCATCAAGAGCGCATCAGAGGAGGCCACCTTGTGAGCGTGTGGGGCGTAGATGCTGACACCTTTAAGATCGTCGTCGCTCGTATCAATGAAGATGGCCCTGATTATTTCTTGCTTGACGGAGGAAAAGGTAAGCGAGCTGATGATCGCTTCCCGTTTCTAGTGGAACTGTGGGAGCAGTGGGTTAGCCGTTATTGCCAATCAGGGGATTACGTGTATGTGGAGAAGCCCGTCTACACCGGCAACCCCGGCTCCACCATCGTCCAGTCATACATTATCGGAGCCATCTTATCCGCCCTTCAACGACACGGCATCGCCAACAGCCTAGTTGACAACACGGTTTGGAAGAAGGCCCTACTGGGGGGTGGAGGTGCGAACAAAGACAAGATTCGTGCATGGGTCGTCGCCCGATTCGGCATCGCTGACGGCCTGCTACAGGATATCTACGATGCGATTGCTATCGCCGAGTGGGGCGCACAACGCCTAGGAAAGGAATCAAATGAGTAGCAAGCTAGACGAGATTCAGAAGGCGCAAGTGCTACGCTGGCACCAAGCAGGATGGACCAGCGATCGCATCGCCGGGAACGTTGAGGCGCACTACGGGATCAACATTCACCCTGCCAACATCCGGCGACTTATCGTCAAGCATACGGAAGCTGCCTCTCAGCTACCTCATACGCGGGATAATCCGTTGCAGCAGTATGCCCTCGATACCAAGGCGTCTCAGCTTGCGGCCATCCTCGCAGATCAGGAATTACCGCCTCCGCTGATCGTGAAGAAAGCCGAGGATGGGCATCGCGTCGTTATCATTAGCGACATGCAGATTCCCTACCATGACCCCAAGATCATCGGCAGTCCGCACAACAAGGAGGCGCTGATTGAACGATTCGTGTGGGAATACCAGCCCGACACCATCGTCATCGCTGGTGACGGAATCGATTGCTACGCCCTCTCCACCTTCGACAAGAACCCGCACCGCATCTTCCAGACCAAAGATGAACTGAAGATGGCGGTCAACATGATCGAGAATCTTCAGTCGAAGGCCCCCAATGCGCAGATCATCTGGCTTGATGGGAACCACGAGTTCAGGCTGTGGCGGACGTACATGGAACTGTGCGCCAAGGACGCGAAGGTGCTTGAGGTTCTTGGGGCGGCGGGCATCAACACGCTCGATACCCGGAACCTACTCCACCTCGACGATCTCGGTGTCCAGTACCAGCCGTACAGCGGCCATCTCAACTTCCTCTCGTTCATCGTCACGCACGGCGATATTGTGCGTCAGGGGTCCTCATACACAGCGAGGGCGATGTATGAGAAGTGGCACAGCAGCGGGGCCAGTGGCCACACGCACCGCCTTGGTTGCTATCATTTCACGGACGGGACAGGACGCACCCATGCATGGTACGAGCTTGGCAGCACGTGCCTCAACACGCTTGAGTACGTCTCGAACCCCAACTGGCAGCAAGGCTTTGGGTACGGGGAGGTGTTGCGCAACAAGCTCCACTTCCTGATGGCCCCCATCTTCGACAATGCTGTCGTAGTACCCGGAGTAGGCGTATTTAATGGCAACTAATGGCCCCGCTTACATGTTAGAGTGGCGGCAAAACCATCCTGTTGTTTGCACAGATTGTGGGAAATCACGTCCCGCTAACAAATCCGCTTTATGCAAACAGTGTTGGAGCAAGAGCCGTAGACGTGCTTACTGTAAACGGGGACACCCACGAACGGCCTTGAGACTCGGATGTTTTACCTGCGGGAGAGAGGCTGTTTCCCGCCGACGGCAAGAGAATCGAACTAAAGCATTTGAACTTCTTGGAGGAGAGTGCCTAGATTGCGGGACGCAGGACCAGCGCGTATTTCAGTTTGATCATCTAGCAAACAAAAAGTGTAATGTGTCTACCCTTTTAGGCGCGGGGTGGAATAATAAGCGGTTGCAGGCCGAGTTGGCTAAGTGTGAATTGGTGTGTGCCAATTGTCACGCAATACGCACTGGTCGTCGGAGGGGGAACTAACATGGGCAAGAAGCTCATACTGAAAGGTTGCCCTAAGTGTAAGGGCGACCTTGGGAGAACTGGGGAGATGCGTTTTCTCCGCCGTGTTGACAACATAGTAAAGGCGCGTGTAGAATACGCCTGTGTCCAGTGCGGCCGAACGCTGGAGTTGGAGCAAATAGTTGACCGAAGCGACCTTACCAAGTACAACACCTAGCGTACCGGTACTCGCTTGTGAGCGATGTCCCGCCTTGTGTGCTAGCCGGAAACGTATCGTCAATGGGCGCGGTGACGAACATGCCGACATTATGATTGTCGGCGAGGCTCCTGATCGCAATGCGGATGCAACCGGCAAAGCATTCACAGGAGACGACGGAAAGCTGCTTGCGTACATGCTGGTCGAGGCGGGCATCGAGCCATCGAGTGTGTACCTTACGAACGCAGTTCGATGCCGCCCACCCGGTAATCGCAAACCCAAAACCTCTGAGATCAAGGCGTGCCGAGACTATCTATATGAGGAGATTCGTCAGGTCAATCCGCGTGTCATCGTTACGGTGGGAGCGACAGCACTAGAGGCGCTCTACAAGAAGGGCAAGCTCGGTGACGTGGTGGGGCAGATTCTCCCCTCACTGACCGGTGTACCGATTGTACCGACCTACCATCCCTCCTACCTCATGCGAGGGAAATGGACCCAGATCGAGATCGTCATCGCCAACCTTGCGAAGGCGAAGCGAATCGTAGATGGCACTATCAACATCCAGTCTCTTGAGGAGGCCCGCATCAATGCAAAGGTGATACGGACGGCCGATCAGGTCGAAGCTCTCGCAGACTTCCTCACCTCAGACGAGATCGAAGTCATCACTACCGACTCGGAAACGACCGGCCTAAGCTGGCTCGATGACGAGGTGTTGTGTCTGAGCTTCTCCGCCTTATACGAGGGGCTGATTCCTATCAGAGCCGGGTTCACGGTGCCACTACATCGCACCGACAAGTCTAAATGGGAGCTTGGCAAGAACGGAAAGCCAAAGATCCCCACCACTTGGCGTCATGGACACGTTCTCCCGTATTGGGAGGGAGATGACGAGACACGAGTAGTGGAAGCCATCCGCCGCATCTTTGCTTCAGGCAAGGCCATCGCCATCCAAAACGCAAGCTTCGACATTCGCATGTTCGAGCGCGACCGCAAGAAGGACATGGACCTCAAGCAATACCTGCGCGTGGCAGAGGGATGGGATATAGCTAATCTACGCTACGACACCATGCTCCTACAGCGGGTAGTGAATGAGTCCCTCCCGGCCAACGAGTCAATGCTACTCAACTTCTACTCCGACCTACCGTACTACGAGACCGAAGTGCGAGCACAGTCGCAAGAGAAGAAACGGATAGACCTAGCCGACAACGAGCTAGTGTGGTCCTACGCGGCGCTTGATGCCGATGGGTTGGCGCGTATCCTACCAGAGCTGGTACGGCTCGCCAAAGAGCGCGGGGTCATGCACATCCATGACGAGATTAGCATCCCAATGGTGCGGGCATGCTGGTCCATGACGAGACGTGGCGTACTCGTCGATCTCGAATACTTCGAGAAGCTTGTCGAACGTTATCAACAGTTGACCGCTGACGCCGAGCGGGCTGTAATGGAGGCATACGGACACGGACACTTCAACCTTAACGCCCCGAAGCAAATCCAGAACGCGCTATTCCGAGTGCTTGGCCTGCCGCAATCGGGCCGCAAGACGAAAGGCGGCAAGGGATGCGAAGAATGCAAGCCCGACAGCCCTTGTGAGCAGCACGATCAGACCGGTAAGGACGCGCTCCTTGATATCAAAGCCATCATGGTCCGTATGGGGCAAGAACCTCATCCGATCCTTGATGCCATCATCGATTGGAAAACTCTCAACAAGCAACGCGGCACTTACATTGACGGCAGCGACGGAGAGGGAGGGCTCCTCCAATACATTCGGCGAAGCCATCGAGCCCATCCAGAGTATGGAGTTAATCGAGCTGACACCGGAAGGCTCGGGGCCTATGTTCCGCCGATCCAAACTTGGCCCAAAGAAGTAGAAGACAAGAAGCTGGGCGAGAAGAAGGCCCTACGTCGCGTGTGGATCAGCAAGACCGGGTGGCTCATGGAAGCGGACTGGTCACAGGGAGAGCTGTGGGTCGTGGCCCACGAGTCGGGTTGCAAGACCTTGCTCGATCTGTTAGTATCAGGTCGCGATGTTCACGCTTACGTCGCTCGTAAACTTTGTGAGTCAGGCATCAGCGACAAGTTTCCGCACGATGCAGCGCAGCCTGACTTGACAGACTATGAGTGGAAGCAGGCCCACGGAGACTTGCGAAAGGATGCAAAGGTATTCGTCTTCGGACTTGACTACGGCATGACGGAGGCAGGAATTGCCGAGCGGCTCCATTGCTCAATTGGTGAAGGTAAGGAGCTACGTGACTTCTACATTGCCGAAATCTTTGCCGAGCTTGAGGACTTCTTCGATTACATGCGAGATGAGATTGAGGGCGGGCTCACGCACAACTGGAATGGGCGGCTTGGTCACTTCCCCAACCAAGAAGTAGTGATGACTCACTCTCGCCGAGGAGAGCAAGATTGGGAGGAGAGTATTCGAAAGGGTACGAACATGCCCATTCAATCCGGACTTAATGATATCCATATGCCCGCCCATCTGGCGGTGGAGAATGACCCGCTGTTCAAAGATCGGTACACCATTGTCACGGCGGTCCATGACTCCATCCTAGGAGAGGCCGATGCACCGGATACTGATGGTCGCGTGAAGCTCGCGTGGCAAGTGAAGGAGAAGATGGAGACAGTATGCCAAACACTCCTGCGACCTAATGGTCAACCCCTTGGGTGGAAGATCCCGGTCGAAGTAAGTTGGGGTCCTAGTTGGGCACACCTTGATAATGTGCTAGAGTCAAGCGGCGAGTTGAAGCTCGCGGAAGGAGAGAGTCATGGCGAATAATGACGTGGATTCAAAGAAGGCGGCGCACTTTAGCCGAGACAAGACGGGAGTAGACCAGATTCCACCTGAGATTCTCATGGAGTGGGGTGACGTATTCACCTATGGCGAGAAGAAGTATGCCCGGAACAACTGGCTCAAGGGCACAGACTGGCATGAATTCTACGGCTCGGCGCTCCGACACCTGTTCCGTTTCTGGGCGGGCGAAGACGTGGACCCGGAGACGGGTATCAACCACCTCGCTCACGCACTATGGAACGTGGCAGCCATCCGCACCTACCAGATTCGCGGACTCGGACGGGATGACCGCCATCTGCCTGTAAGCATCAGTACGGTGGCACAGTGTCCAATCTATTCGAGCGCGGGCGGCGAGTTCGGAGCGCGATGCCAACGGTCCGTTCACAGCTCCGGTGTTCATATAATGTCACGCAGCTTAACCGGCCAACCCATTCCTAAGGGTTGGGTACAGGAGGTATAGATGAATCAAGTCATTTACCTGTGCGGTCCAATGACGGGTCTGACTCCTGAGCAGGCATCGAAATGGAGAGCAGATGCCGAGGCCACGTTGGCTCCCTTCGGGTTCGTCATTGCTTCCCCAATGCGAGTGGAAGGCAAGCTGCTGGCCCCCGGCAAGAAGATCAAAGCAGTTGAGGAGACGAACATCCCGGCCATGCAAGGTGCGGCTATCTACTGGCGGGATATGTACGACCTCGATAACACCGATATCCTGCTGTGCAACCTGAACGACGTGCCAGACGGTCCGTGCATCGGCAGCATATTCGAGATTGGCTACGTGGCGGGACAGCGCAAGGCGGCCATCCTCATTGTGGCGCGGCCGGAAACACTCTTCCGACAGCATCCTATGATGACCACCCCGGCACATGCCGTCTTCGACGAGCTAGAAGAAGCCTACGAGTTCATCAAGTTAAACTATAGCATCTTCAACACCGAAGGTTACCAGCCGAAGGCCTACAATGTGGGGGTCGAGCATCCCATCCGAGGTTACTAGGAGCTACCATGCACGGCAAGAAAGTCCTAGAAGCATCATCAAGCGAACATTGGGGCACACCAGATCCCATCTCTGATGCTCTCCAAGTCGCATGGGGCCGATTCGACCTCGATGCCGCCGCTAGCAAGGAAAATGCTAAGGCTGATGAGTGGTATAACGAGGAGGACGACGGCCTCAAACAAGACTGGTTCGGCGTCACCTTCTGCAACCCCCCATTCAATTTGAGGAAGGGAATGCGAGTCGACCCGTGGATTGCCAAGGCCCGCCACGAGACGGAGCGAACGGAGGGGGACATCTGCCGTCGGGCAGTCCTCCTAGTCCCCGCCCGGACCAGCAACAAGTGGTGGCACGAGCACGTGATGGGCGTAGCAGCCTACGTCGTCTTCGTACAGGGCCGTATTAAGTTCGTGATGGAGGGGAAAGACAACTGTGCCACCTTTCCGAGTGTGGTTATCGTCTATGACCCAGAGGTGCGGACTCTAAACGACCACCGGACCATCTTCAGTGCGTGGAAGCCAAGGAGCTTGACAAGGTAACATAGGCATGTTACCATTAGACGAGGAGTCGGCATGAACAACCCAACCAAAGGCATCGACGTAAGCTTCTCTACGCTCACCCCAAAAGCCTGTAAGGCGTTATGGAAGGATGGCGTGCGAGTCTTTTGGCAGTGCCTGTGGACCGGCAGCCAAACGCCTGCAACGGCCGCTACCAATCTCCAAATCGCAAAAGAGTTTGGCTTCATCATCTGTGGCTACATCAGCGTCACTTCTAGTCACAACGGCTACTGGCATTTTGCGAATGGCCGGAACGCCGTCAGCGACGAGATTTGGGACGCACTCGCCCTCGTGGTGTGCGATGTAGAGCTTCAGTTTATTCCCAATCAAGCTATACGGGATTGTGTTGAGGCCATCTACCACGCTGGCAAGCGACGGGCAATCTACACGAGCTACAACGCTTGGGTCGCCAACCAAGGGGACCCGCACACCTTCACCGACTGCCTGCTGTGCAATGCCCTATGGGACAACAACGAAGACTTTGACTTTCCGAGCCTGCCTTACGGCGGTTGGTTACCCAAGCAAGTAGTGTGCGAGCAATATACCGGAGGCGGAGACGTGTTCGGCGTCAATGCTGACCGGGACGTATGGGACGGGGATCTCTTGAAAGGGGATACACGAGTGGTTTACACCGACGAGAAGCTAACCGAAATCTTCACCGAGCTACTGAAGTCTATCGCTCACTCTCTTGACATCGGAGTGACGACGGCCAACGCGCTGATTCAGCACGTCAACTCCCACCCGGGCGGCGGTGCTACGATCACGATGGCGGGCGAGCTGGCTCCGCTGGTTGAGAAGGTGAACGCCCTCGAAGCGGACCTAGCCAAGTTCAAGACCGCGATTGCCGTGGCGGCGGTGGCAAATGGGTAATACCGCCTTAAAGGCCCGCGATAAGCACGGCCTCCTGCCCCAGCAGCGTCTGGTGCTACAAGAGCTGCTCACATCGAATTCATGGCAGACCGCAGCCTCGCGATTAGGACTGCCTCCCAAGCAGTTCGGCCGATGGATGCGAGAGGACCCTGCCTTCAGGGCAGCCTACGACGCGCTGTTCGACTCTGACAAGGGAGAGACAGTTCGTAAGCAGATTGCAGCCCTCGCGGGCAAAGCATCGGATGTGCTTGAGGAGGCAATGGAGGCCACCAAGCACACCGAGATCGATGCTAACTGCCCGGAGTGCGGGGCAAAGTTCAAGATATCCGCAGCAGGACCGAACTGGACTGCGAGGCTGAGGGCAGCGGAGAACGTCACCAAGGTTGGTGGCCAACTCAAGGACTCCAAGACGCTGAAGGTAGAGGGCGAGATCATTCACATGAGCCTTGAGCACAAGCTTGCAATGTTCATGCTCAAGGCGGGCAGGCCCGAAGACAGCATTCCCTCCTACATCCTACGGGACTTGAGGGAGGCGAAGGCACTCAAGGACGGCACCGATGGTGAGACAATCATCGATGCGGAGTATTGGAGAATCATTACGGAGGAGAACACCGATGAGACTGATCCCCCTGACGAGCAGCCAACTAGCAGCAGTGGGCTACAAAAAGGCAGAGTTTGAATCAACCGCCGACCCGGGTTTCATGCGATATGTATCGCCAAACTTGATGGTGGCGCAGTTCCAACACGGAGGAGCGCTCTACAAGTATGAAGGTGTCCCAATCGAGGTGTTCGTGGCTGTCATTACCGCCGACTCACAGGGTAGCGCGTTCGACAAGCTAGTGAAAAAGGGAGCCTATCCATTCACTAGGATCACCGCTGAAGATGTGGATGCTCTGTAAGCCATGCCCTACAGCGACAAGGCCGCACGCCGATTCTGGTCGGCACGGCAGTCCTACAGGCAACCCCAGTGGACAGAGGATGCGCTACTGGACAAAGCAAACGGATTGGCTTTGCGGTTGCTGGCGTTGAGCATAGCCATCAAAGAGCGGACAGGCGTACCCATGCTGGCCGAGGGAACACAGAAGGGCCTACTTGCCCTAATTGAGACGACGGGAGCCAATGACTACTACACGCCAACGAAGACGGACTAAGGAAGTCAAGAGCGTCAGCCATACCAAATATGGGTGTGTCGTAATGGAGCGGACTAAGAAGATGCTTACATGGACCTGTGAGACGACCGGAGAGGCCATCTTTAGCCTCCCACCGCTAGACTTCACAGATGAAGACTACGAGACGGCAGCAGAGGATCGCAAGGTCTGGTTCGTGCAAGTGTATACTGAGCACCGAAAGAAGGCCCACAATGCCAAAGGCAAGTAATCCTGTAGACGCGGCGCTGTGGGTCACCGAACGCGCTCGAATGGGAACGCCAATGGCCGTTGCATTCCGAGGTAAGATGTGCCGTTTCTGTGACGGAGAGGACAGTGTCTACTTTGATCTCAGTAAGGAAACCCACAGGGATGCTCTCAAGAACGTCTGTACGGGCTCTCACGGCGTCTCACTAGTGGTGGCTTCTCTCCCTGCGGCTGCCCATGACTTCAGCAAGTTCACCGGCATCCCAATGTCGGCTTGCGCTCAGTGGATCATCGGCGACATGGAGGCTCTCGATCTGACGCTTGGAACAAGCCACACCGCCGAGGAGCCAGACGAGATGTTGCGCACGTGGAAGGCCACGAGGGGGATGCAACTTCCCGGGTATTACGAAAAGATCGCCGTCCCCACGCAGCGGCTGAAGGTGATTGAACTAAAGGAAGGGGAGCCGTGGGCAGTCAGTTATCCGAACCTGTTGGCGAAGGTCATTGCCAAGTATTCGATGGAGCCCGTACTGCTTCGGGACAACGATCTCGATGATCCCACCGAGAGTTTTCGCGCCGTCCTACAAGGTGAGGTATTTGGAGAGAACGATGGCAGCTTTGATCACGAGAGCGCCTACGATTGGTTAATCTATGCCTCAACCACACATCCGCCCGTCGGATTAGCGGATGCTCCCTTCGAGGAGGTTGACCGGGTGCTGGACAAAGTCATACCCATCTTGAGAATGCGCGTCTCGCAGACGATCGAGCATGCTTACCAAATCAAGGAAGCGACCACCCTATATGGTCGTGTGTTAGCAGTAGATCATACTACCACCCCAGAAGACATCATGCGCCACACGATCCTAGGAACAGTATTTGACATCATCAACGTCGCTGCGGTAACATTCGTCAACCAAGGTGCATCGGTCAAACTGCCCAAGGCGGAGGGCACCGAGGAAAGAATCCGAATTGAAGGCACATGCCGAAAGAAGGAGAAATACGAATGGATGAAGATGCTCACTCAACTGGCACCTCTCGGAGGCCCGTTGGCTCCCATTGGATTGAGCCCGGTGGTGATAACGGAGTGACGGTGCTAATGGCACTCATCATCGGGACAATAGGGCTAGCAGCATTCTGTGTGCTAGTTTGGCCGGGAGGTGTATTGTGACCAAGAAACCAGCCAAGAAGGCCGCACGAAAGGTCCAGCGCGACGCTGTGGAGGCCGCTACGCCGATTACAGCCGCTCCGCACATCTGGAGGCCCGGACACGACCCAAACGACCCTGACGCCTACGAGGGGAGCGGGTGGGAGTATCTGAAGCTCGTCCCACCGGATAGCGATCCCACCAACAAAACCAACAAGCATACCCTCAGTGGAGGCCCCGAATCAGGATGGACCTGTCCGGATTGTGGGGAGATGACCCGCATCGTAGATGAGTACGAGGTCACGAAGCTACTGGAGATGGTGTTTACCTTCAGCCCAGAGCAGAAGAAGCAGCTCATCGATCAGACCATCAGTATCATCCTGTGTCCCAAGTGCGAGCGTATGACTCAGTTTCGCACCGACTACATCAATGCAGTCCGCGAGGACTGGCTTAGTAAGGAGAAGGCATAATGGCAGACATCGATAACACCCCCGTCAATCTTGAGGAAGCCCGAGCCGCACGTGCAGCGGAGATGGCCAGCGAACCGGAAGATGCCTCACCGGAACAGGCAGCATTTGATGGGGTCGAGCTGGAGGAGGGACAAGGTGGCGCTAGCCCTCAGCCGCAGCAACTGAATCTTGACGAACTGTTCGCAGAGTTTGGCGCGGCTGAGTTCCAGAATCGGCAGCTAGTCCGTGAACTACGCCGGGTGACAAATGAGAATACCGTGTTAAGGATTGAGCAGCAGAAGTTGCAGAACCTTGTGGCCACAAAGACCGCGACAATCCGTAACCTCGCCAAGAAGACAAAGGATTAGTCCAATGGCAAACAACCTACAACCCGGACAAATTGGCATCTCTACCAAGGATCTGTTCGCCAAGATTGGCGAGTTGGCGATTGAGAATGAGTTACTCCACCGCCAGATCGAATCTCAGGGACACCAAATTATGCAGCAGGATGGGCTGCTCAAGGACCTGCAAGAGGTAATCACACAGCGAGAGGAGGCGAAGGATGTGGTCCCTGAACCAACCGAAGCTACGGATGGCACAGAAGATGCCTTTGAGGAGCCTGTCGTAGCGGCGGCTCCCCTCAAAACCACAAGGAAGGCCAAGACCGACTAAAGATTCGTCCCGGGGAAGCGCACAGCAAGAGAGGGCTCATTACGAGCCCTCTCTTTGCAGTACCTCGCCTGCTAAGCGCTACGGAGTGGGATCAGCGGCCTGAAGGTCATCAGCACCCGCATTCACCTTGCCAGCAACAACTTCAAGCCTATCGGCGATTTCCTGCGGGACGGCCCCATTACGAAGGTCTGTCACCGCAGAAGCAATAGCCGCCA
>VFSW01000294.1_pt1 | contig 70736 bp, 58 predicted proteins | sample 5358111 | NCBI WGS metagenome assembly VFSW01 (sample SAMN11554181, study PRJNA540505) | mine drainage metagenome | isolation source: sediment from site ElyBrook_90M | place: USA: Ely Copper Mine, Vershire, VT | collected 2017
GATATTCCTGGCCAGGAACTATCAACGCCCGTCAGTGTAGCAGGCAGGGGCAAGGACGGCGCGCGAGAAATCCAGCGATGTTGTTGGATGGATTTGACTTAGTAAGTTGGTGTGCGCTTGTGACCGGTTTCCGCGCCGTCTCAACCGGCCTGAAGGAACTGGCGGATGTTGCGCGTGGCCTGGCGCCGGGCTGGAGACTGCGCATGCACGCAGGCTGCGACGACGCGTACCGCGCCGTCGTACATGCTCCCGAGGCGGGCGGCGTTCGCCGGCAGCGGCAAGGTGGAGAATCGGTGGATCGGCGAATGTTCGACGGTAGGCAATTCAGAATCCCCTGTTCGTTCGGGAAAATTACCTGCTCATCGCGCTGCTTTTCGCGGGACGGCGCATGCCTCTCGCCCGGCTCCGAAGTTCCAAGGGCACCCTAGCGGCCGCGTCAACTTTGGTGTTTGCCGGCGCCTCAGGGTGCTGGCCGCCAGGCGCCGCGCGGGCGGTGTCGAGTGCAGCGTCAGTTGAAGGTGGCGGCGAGCAGCTACCGCGCAGCCGAACCATGGGTTGTTCGGCGCGCCCGTCTGCGGCGTCCCGCGCAGGAAGATTGCCCCGCGGGAGCGGGCCTGTTCTAAGGTTCGGGTGCAAGGACGATCATGAGGTCCAGGCTGGATCCCGCAGACACCGGAACGACATCGGCCGGCCGAAGTGTGTGTCGATACCGGCGACCACGTCACGCGCGTGCCCGGGCCAGGCGCCAGGCGTGACCGTGTCCCGCGGCCAGGATGGTGCGTTAAGCAAAGGGACCTTCGTGTCGCTCTCCCGGCTGGTCTGATCGATAATGAGTTGTAACATGACATCGCCCCGTGCCGCCCCGAGGTACGCCCAGGGAAAACTTGCATTCGTGTAGGCGTACTAGAACCGACGGCCCAGTTAGGCGCCGAGTCGAATAGTACGCAGTTAACGTTACACTGAAGTCGCTTGAAGGGCGAGTGAGCTTCAACCTGTCGCTATTGGCAGTCTTGACGGAATTCCGGGCCAGGTCCGAGCGACTCTCGTGCGGGGCTCCCTCAAATGCACCCGGACTCCGGAAGATTTTTTGCACGCCGCCGAAAGCGTCGGTCAGGGTGGATACGGATGGCCCGTTGGTTGCCCGCGGATGATCGGAATGCGCTGGCACGATCCGGGGACGGAAGCGCTAACGCCTTGACCCGCTGCGCTATTTGCACCGCGGAGGCCACCGCATTCGCTCCGCGATGGACCTACTCACTTACCCGTGGTTGAGCCTAGGTTCCCGCAACCTGCCCGATCGCGGTTGAACGCCCGGCGGCGCGGACGGCGGGCAGCGTTCCGCCGCTCTTTGACACCTCGGACCCCTGCCGGAGCGGAAGCACGCCGGTAACCTGTTGTCGCATAAAGACCCGTCCGAGCCTCCGCTCTCCACCTAGCCGTGGACTGTCTCGCGGTGATTCCGAGTCGGGCTTCTACGACTTTTTCTATTGTAATTGCGACGATTGCTTCATATACTTTTTATAGGCTCATTCCAAATTGGCTGAGTCACGTCTTGGAGAGGAGACAACACGTGAAATTTCGAACATTCTTTGGCGGGTCGCTTTTGATGGTGGCACTCATGCTTCCATCAGGCGCTTTTGCACAGGACCCGCCCGCAGGGTCGATCTTCGACCTAACGACGGCGCATCCCGGCGTGCTTTCAAGCTATCAACAATTCAGCACCAGCTTTGTGGCGGACAATGCGGCCGAGTATGTCTCGTTCGCGTTCAGAGAGACCCCAGCCTACTTCGCCTTCGACGATGCGACGGTGATGGTGCAAGGGGGATTGACGAACCTGCTCGCGGACCCGGGCTTCGAAAGCGCCTCGTACGGACAGAATTGCAACCACAACAACAGTCTGGGATGCCCGTCCGGATGGAGCGCTTGGATTCAACCGGTCGACACTTCGGCCATCGGCCAAGTCGCTACGGCTTCAAGCCCTTATGGGTGTCCGCCGAACGGCCCTCATAGCGGCACGAATTTCTGGTGCGACGGATCGGTTCAGGGCTATGACGCGGTCTATCAGCAGTTGACTAGCCTGACTGTCGGGGATACCTACAACATCAACTTTTGGTTAGGAGACAATTCGGGGTCGGCGCCAACGAGGTCGAGCCCCAGCGACCAAATCGATATGCTGGTGTACGCGGGCGATAATCTCCCGATCGGCACCATATCGCTGGCGAGCCCGGAGCCCGCCTCACTCGCGCTAACCGGAGCAGGCTTGTTTGCCGTCGCGGCAGCTCTGGCTCGTCGCCGCCGCAAGGCTTAAAGCCGCCGGATTTCAGCAGCGACTGCTGTCTCGGCCTTTACTTTCTTCGGTCTGCAAAGACGTAACGAAACCGGCCCCACGGCGGCCTCTTGAGAGGTCTCCCCGGGGCGCGGTTTTTTGTCCTCGAAGCCCGTACCTCCAGTGTCCTGACGTATATAGGGTTGCAAGAATACCGGACTTCTTTTGTCCTGCGTCTTGATCGTTCTTCCGGAGGAGACCCGTACGGGCGGGGCGCTGGAGGTCGCGCGGCAATTGGGCGTGACAGGCCCGACGGTAGGGGAGTGGAGGGGTTGTCGGATCGCTCCCGCCCCGGCACGCCGCGCGCAAGTTCACGGATGCCAAGGTGGAGAAGGCGGTCACGCAAGCCCTGGAAAGTTTACCTCCGGCAGCTAACCACCGGAGGACGCGCTCGCTGGCTTAGAAAGTCTGGCTAAGCCAGAGCGCGGGGGTGCGCATCTGGCACAGTTTCGTGTCACAACTTCGCCCCGGCGAAACGTTCAAATTGTTCGCCGATCCGTGGCCGGTAGACAAGGCGCCGGACATTGTTGGCGTGTAGCGGAACCCGCCGGAAAATGCCATCGTGCTGTGTGTGGACGAGAAATCGCAGGTACCGGCGTTGGATCGGACGCAGCCGATTTTTCCGTTGCGGGCCGGTCCGCGGAACAACGAACCAGCGATTTTGGGCCGCATGGCACGACCTCATTATTCGCGGCGCTGGATATCGCCATCGGTAAGGCAATCGGCACGTGTCACCGTCGGCATCGCCATAATAAGGAGTTCCGGTGGTTCATGGAAGCGTTAGACGCTGCGCTGCCAGCGGGCGCCGGCGAGATCCATCTGGGGTTGAACAAATGCGGAACCTCAAGACGCCTAACCCGGCGTAGCCGGAACCGAACAGGTTTCGATTTTCGAAGAGTTGGAGCTCCTGCCAGGGCGCCTCGCGAAACCCATGGATATTGATTCTCGTGCGCACCGCCAAGAATTTCCTGCCAGGAAATGTCATGATTCAAAGGGATGGCCACTAACTCACCAAAGACCTTGAACATCCGGAATTCTTCGACGAATGCCTAACTCGGGATACTAGTACGTTCAGGACGTTAGTACGCTATTGGATACTAATACGCGGAGCGGATAGTCGATCGCCGCCGCACGCGTGTAGGTCGCGTATTAGCTTTTTCCGAAGCTATCGATATTTTGTTGACGATGGTCATGGCTTGCGGGGCGGCCGCAGTGCAACGAAGCGCGGACGGCGGCGGCGGATAGTTCGTGAGTTCGGCGCTAAAAGCGGCCGGGTAGCGCTTGGCCGCACGCGAGCCCATTCGCGGCCTTGTACACTTAGCGGACCCTGGAATTTGTTGTTATTCGCGCCGGGCGAGGTCCCGTGCGTGCGAGCCGGTAAGCGTCGGAAGGAACTGACGCTCGGCTTGGCGCGGTTATTCGCGGTCCAGCCAATGCTCGTAGCGCCTTCCGGCGGGCACGCAGTCGTTGACGGCGAGCAATTCGAGGAGATGTCCGCCGCCGTGTAGCTTACCTTGGGACGTCCCCGTACCGGCGGGAACACGGGCAGTGTGCCGACGGCTGTCCCGAATGTCAGCGGCGCGCCGCCGTTCTCCGTTAAGCTCCATTCGGATTCGGCGTCGTCCTCGATCCACGATCCGCTGACATATGTCGCCAGGGCCGGATCGACGCCATTCGTGTATGGCCCGTACATGCAGCCAGCCGGATGCGACTGACCGGAGGCCGCGGCCGGGAGACTTTTCCGCCGTCCTCGGTCACCGGAGCGGGTGTGTCCCACGTCAGCGCGGGAGCAAGACACGGCGAGTGCCCGATGCTGCGCATAGCCCCACTATTCAGGCGCTGGGACGAGGCGGTACGCCCGGCCGCGCGCCGTCTCAACCGGCCTGAAGGAATTGGCCGATGCTGCGCGTGGCCTGGCGGATGCGCTGGTTGTTTTCAATCAGCGCGAAGCGCACGTGGCCTTCGCCGAGCGGGCCGAAGCCGATGCCGGGCGACACGGCGACGAGCGCTTTCTCCATGAGGAGCTTCGAAAATTCGAGCGAGCCGAGCGAGCGGTAGCGCTCGGGCAGAGCGGCCCAAAGGAACATCGAGGCGCGGGGCGGCTCGACGGGCCAGCCCGCGCGGCGCAGACCGGTGACGAGCTCGTCGCGCCGGCGCTGGTAGGTGGCGGCGATTTTGCGTGTATCTTCCGCGCACTCGCGCAGCGCGATGATCGAGGCGATCTGGATGGGCTGGAAAACGCCGTAGTCGAGATAACTCTTGATGCGGGCGAGCGCGCCGATCAGCTTGCGGTTGCCGAGGCAGAAGCCCACGCGCCAGCCGGCCATGTTGAAGCTCTTCGACAGCGAGTAAATCTCGACCGCGATTTCCTTGGCGCCGTCGACTTCAAGGATGCTTGGCGCGCGATAGCCATCGAAGCCGAGATCGGCGTAGGCGAAGTCATGCACGATCATCGTGCCGTGGCGCGCGGCCATCGCCACGAGGTCGCGGAAGAAATCGATCTCGACGGTTTGCGTGGTCGGGTTGTGTGGGAACGAGATCAAGATCAACTTCGGCGGGCGCGTCGACGAGCGGAAGAGCGATTCGAGGCCGTTGAGGAACTCCGCCGGGCTGCTCATCGGCAGCATGCAGGCGTGGCCTTCGGCCATGATCACGCCGTACTGATGGATCGGGTAGGCCGGATTCGGCGAGGCCACGGCGTCGCCGGGGCCGATGACGGCGAACAGCAGATGGGCGATCGCGTCCTTGGCGCCGATGGTGACGATCGCCTCGGTGTCCGGATCGAGCTCGACGCCGTACTTCGCCTGGTATCGTCTGACGATCTCGAGCCGCAATTGCGGGATGCCCTTCGACAGCGAATAGCGGTGGTTGCGCGGGTTCTGCGCGGCTTCGATCAGCTTGTTGACCACGGCGCGGGGCGTCGGGCCGTCGGGGTTGCCCATGCCGAGATCGATGACGTCGAGCTGCGCGGCGCGGGCCTTGGCCTTCATCTCGTTGATCACGGCGAACACGTAGGGAGGCAGCTTCCCGATGCGGTAAAAGGTCTCTGGCGCGGCGGACATAAACTTCCATTCTACGAGTGCGGACGGCTCGCGCGTTGCGGTCCGAAGATGTAGCCTGAGTACGTGGTAACCGATCTGGTGCAGATCCGCCGTCTCGGCGAGAAGAAGCTTGGCGAGAATCAGAAGTTCCGCGCGTATTTGAAGCGCCATAACTTCGTCGAGCGGCGCTACAAGCGCATCGCCGAGGAAGTGGCCGAGGCGATCGACTGCACGGCGTGCGCGAACTGCTGCCGCGTGGCGACGGCGCAGGCAACCGATCGCGACGTCGAGCGGCTGGCGAAATATCTCGGCATGCGCGAGCGGGACCTGGTGCGGGATTTCACCGAGACGCCGGCCGGCGAAGCGCGCATCCTGAAGCGCAACGAAGCGGGCTGCGTGTTTCTCGAGGGCAATCTTTGCACGGTGTATGAAGCGCGCCCGGACTCCTGCCGCGACTTCCCGCACCTGGCGCACGGCGCGGGCTCGTTCGTGAGCCGGATGTGGAAGATGGCGGACCGCGCGTGCTATTGCCCGATCGTGTACAACTCGCTCGAAGCCTACAAGCAGGAGGCCGGGTTCCGGGCGATGACATGAGCGGCGCGGGCCGCTTGCCGCAGCGCGCCCATGCCTGGCTGATGTTCCGCGTCTCGGGCCGCTATGAGCGCCTGGTGGGGAATCGCAAGCGCGAGCTGCTGGGCGCACTCGATGGCGACGTGCTCGAGATCGGGCCGGGCACGGGGCCGAACCTGCGGTATCTTCGGGCCGAGGTTCGCTGGACGGGCGTCGAGCCGAACCCTTACATGCACGCCTATCTTCGGCGCGCGGCGGGCGCGCTGGGCCGCGAGGTGGCGCTGCACGAGGGCGGAGCGGAATCGCTGCCGCTCGGCGATGGGACGGTCGATGCGGTGGTGTCGACGCTGGTGCTGTGTTCGGTGCGCCGCCCGGAAGAGGCGCTGCGCGAGGTGTGGCGCGTGTTGAAGCCTGGCGGCCGATTCGTGTTTCTCGAGCACGTCGCCGCGGCGCGGGGCAGCACGCGGCGGCGCTGGCAGCGCATTCTGCGGCCGGTTTGGCGCATGGCGTCCGGCGGCTGCCGGCTCGATCAGGATACGCTGGCGCTGATCCATGCCGCGGGCTTCCGCGAGGTGCGCGTGGAACGCTTCGCGCTGCCGCTCGGCCCGGTGGGGGCGCAGATTGCCGGGCACGCGCTCAAATGACGCTGCCGATCGACGGGCGCCTCGCGGAGATCGTGCGCCTGGTGGCCGCGGGCCACAACGTGGTCGTCGAGGCCGCGCCGGGCGCGGGAAAGACGACGCGCGTGCCGCCCGCGCTGCTGGCCGTTGGCGGCGGCGTTGTGGTGCTCGAGCCGCGCCGCATCGCCGCCCGCATGGCGGCGCGGCGCGTGGCCGGGGAGCGAGGCTCGAAGCCGGGCGGCGAGGTGGGTTATCAAGTTCGCTTCGAGGATGTCACCAGCGCGCAAACGCGGCTTTCGTTCGTCACCGAAGGAGTGCTGCTGCGCCGGCTGCTCTCGAATCCGCGGCTCGACGGCATTGCGGTGGTGTGTCTCGACGAATTCCACGAACGGCATCTCGACACCGACCTGGCGCTCACGCTGCTGCGGCGCATGCAGACGACGGGGCGGCACGATCTGCGTCTGGTCGTGATGTCGGCGACGCTCGACACCGCACCCATTTCGAACTTTCTCGGCGGCTGCCCTGTGGTCCGCGCCGAGGGACGAATGTTTCCGCTGACGATCGAACATCGCCCGTACTCGGCCGCGCCGATCGAGGAGCAAGTGGTGAGCGCGGTGGAGCGGCTCGGGGAGGAAGACGGAGGGATACTCGTCTTCCTGCCGGGCGCGGCGGAGATTCAACGCGCCGCGCGCGCGGTCGAACGGGTAGCGCGCGCCGCCGGACTGGTGGTCGCGCCGCTTCACGGCAGCCTGAGCGCGGCCGAGCAGGACCGCGCGGTTCAACCCGGAAGCGAGCGCAAGCTGATTCTGGCGACCAACGTCGCCGAGAGTTCGATCACCGTGGAAGGCATCCGCGCGGTGATCGACAGCGGCTTGGCGCGCGTGGCGGCCGATTCGCCCTGGAGCGGGCTGCCGGTGCTGCGCGTGCAACGCATCAGCCAAGCCGCGGCCCGGCAGAGGGCCGGCCGCGCCGGACGCACCGGGCCTGGACGGGTGATCCGTCTTTACGCCGAGGAGGATTTCCTGCGGCGTCCGCCGGCCGAGACGCCGGAGATTTTTCGCCGCGAGCTGTCGCAGCTCTGCCTTGATCTTTCGGCGCTGGGCATCGCCGAGCCGGAGTCGATCGCCTGGCTGGATGCGCCGCCGGAGCAATCTCTGACAGCGGCCCGCGAGCTGTTGCACGCGCTCGGGGCATTCTCGGCCGGCGGCCGGGTGACAGCGCTCGGCCGGAGGATGGCGCGTCTGCCGCTCCATCCGCGCCTGGCGCGCATGGTGGTCGAGGGGGACTTGCACGGCGCCGGCGCCGCGGCCGCGCGCGCCGCGGCATGGCTTGCACCGGGCGTCTCCGCGCCAAGCGCCAACCTGCTCGAGTTGGCCGGGGCCCCGATGCCCGCGCCGGTTGAACTGGCCGCGCGGCAGATCCGCACGGCCGCCCAAATCCGCGCGAGCCGGTCCGCGCAATCCGACGATGCCCTGATGGCGGCCGCCTTCGCAGCGTTCCCCGACCGTGTCGCCGCGCGCGCGGGCGGCGATGGGGTAGTAACGTTGGCGGCGGGAGGACAGGCGCGGCTCGTCGCGGGCCACGCTCCGGAGTTTCTCATCGCACTCGACATCGAGGAGCGTCCCGAACGAGGGCTGCCGCTGATCCGGCTGTGGTGCCCCGTGGAGGCCGAAACGCTGCTCGAGGCTGCCGTCAGCGCGGACACCGTCGAGTGGAACGCGGAAGCCGGGCGCGTCGAGGCGGTGAGCACGTTGAGCTTTGGCAAGCTGGCGCTCGAAAAGACGCGCTCCGGCTCGCCGGATTTAACGCAGGCCGCCGCTCTGCTGGCCCAGCAGGCCGCGCGCGAGCGGGCTGGCCGCTTCGTCGATGCGGACGCCTTGAAAGAGCTGCTGGCCCGCTCGCGGTATGCGGCGACGGCCGGGGCGGCTCACGCGTTGAACGAAGACGACGTAAGTCAGGCGCTGACCGATGCCTGCCGTCTCAGGCGCAGCTTCGCCGAACTCGAGGCCGCCGCGCCGGAGATCCTCGCCGCGCTCGAAGAGCGGGCCGGCGGTCGCAAGCTGCTGGATCGTTTTGCCCCGGCGTCGCTCGAACTGCCGAGCGGCCGCCGCGCGCGGATTCATTACGAAGAAGGCAAGCCGCCGTGGATCGCCTCGCGCGTGCAGGATTTTTTCGGGCTTCGCGAATCGCCGCGCATCGGCACGGGCGCTGCACTTGTGATCCACCTGCTCGCGCCCAATCAGCGGCCGGTGCAAACCACCACGGACCTGCGCGGGTTCTGGGAAAGGCTGTATCCGAAGTTGCGGCGCGAGCTCGGCCGGAGGTATCCGACGCACGCGTGGCCCGAGGACCCGACGGTCGTCACGGGGCGTCCGGCAAAGAAGTCCTGACAGCGGCGGGCCGTCAATATCGTTCCAGTACGCTCACCATCCGGAATCGGGCCGATTGGTACTTATGGCTCTTGCCACGATTCGCGTCAATCGGGTAGGCTGGAACGAATTCGATCCGCAAGGCAGGCGTCCGGCGCATCTTGGCTCGGACGCCGCTCCAATCGGCGAGAAGCGGGAGGAGGAGACGTGGAGTTAAAGCATGTTGTGCTGACGACTTTCCTGGCGCTGTGCGCGGCTGCCGCCGGACAGGCCGGGACGATCACGTGGAATTTCGATAATCCGACGGGAAATTCGGGCTCTTCGGGTACGTCATACACGGGCAGCGATGGCGTGACGCAGATCGTGGCGTTCGGGCTGGTATGCACGGGGGGAACTCCGACGGCACCAACAAATTGCGGGCCAGGCAGCCTGTATGGCAAGAACACCGGGACGGGCGAGCAGGGTCTGGGGATAGCCGGCGAAACCGGCAATGAGATCAATCCGCTCTCGTTTGTGCAACTCAATCTGGCGACTGTGCTGGCGCTGAATCCGACGGACCTGATGGTCACCATCGACAGCGTACAGAGCGGCGAGACGTTCACGTTGTGGGCCGCGAAGAGGTCGAACCTGTTCGACCATCTGCTGGACACGGGTACGAGTTCGCCGGGCGACATCGTGACCGTGGACCTCGGCAACCCGGCCGGCGTGTTTTCTAACGCGTCCAACGGCGACAACATCCTGGAGTTGGGCGCGACGACGGGCAATGTGCTGTTGAGCAGTCTGACGGCGACGGTGGGTACGCCGGAACCGGCGACGTTCGCACTGGTGGGCGGCGCGCTGATCGGACTCGCGTCGCTGCGGCGAAGATCGAAGGGGCGCCGGTAAGGGCGCGGATTCGCACAACGGCTGGGTGTGAACCGGGTTTGTTCTGAGTTCATGATTTCAACTCGCGCCTCGACGAAGAATATGGCGCGGGATTCCGGGCGGGACGAAATCCTGAGGCCGGGGGCGTCGGCGGTTTTCAGCGCCAGTCTTGCGCCCCGTGCCAGATGCGCAGGATTTCGACAATATCTTCGGTGGAACGGTACACAACGACGTCAAGGAGGGCTGACGAGTTCGCGGGCGCCTTTCACCTCTCCGGGCCGGCCAAGGCCGGGGAGGGTTGCCAGTTGTTCAATGCGGTCGATAACCGCCTGAGCGAGATTCCGGGCAGCGGCGGGATTGTCTTGCTGGATGCGTTTAACCGCAGCTTCAAGTTGGTCGGACGCTTCGGTTGTCCACCGAATAAGCCTCACGGATGAAACAGCCGGTCGATACGGTTAAGCACGTCCCTGTGCTCTACAAACTCGCCACGGTCGGCTCGCTCGATCCCCTTTTTCACTCCTGCGATGAAGCGGGCCTGATTTTCGAGCATGCGGGCAACCGTGTCTTTCACCAGTTGCCCGGCGTCCTTGCCATTGGCAAAGGCCAGTTGCTGGAGTCGCATTTCAACGTCGGGCGAGAAATGAATTTCCATCCCGTTCAAGGTGCGCGAGAACCGGGAATGAGGCAACACCGGGAAACGGAAGCGCCGGAATTCCGCGTGGCCGGATTCCCCCCGCGCGGGAGCCAGAAAGGGAAGGCGCGATAGGGGCAAAGCTGCGGGCGCGGGGCGTCGTCTATGAAGCGAACTCAAAACATGGCTTCATCTCTCAACTTCCGGCGGCGCTCGATCTGTTCCTTTTCCACTTTAAGGCGCTCTCCTCTCCGGTAGTTTCGCAAGAAACGGCCGACTTGGCAGGGCGACTGGCGCGGCGCAAGCGACACCGATGCGGTTTCCCGCGCTCAGGGCGTCCGGCTAGAAGGGCGTTTTTACGGTAATGAAAGTACTGTTACCCTAATTTATGTCCTGATTTGTCGATTTAACCTACATTTTAGTACCTAAGGTTCTTGACCTAGGGTAAAGGGTCGGTTAAACTGAAACAGATTCGGTAAAAGATGTCGGAAACTGGATCTAACCACATCTGCCAGCATGGTTTACGCCCCTGGATTGGGGCGCGTCGACTGCCAGGCGAGTTCGGGTTATTCGAGAGGAATCGTTCATCATGAAGATGTTATTCGTCGCGGCCCTCGCTGCGGTTGGCTTGGTTGGGTACGCCCCGGCCGGTACAGTGACCTACACGTGGAATTTCGACAGCCCGGGCGGGACACTCGGGACGTCCCAAACCTATACGAATCAGGGCCTGAGCATCACGGCCTACGGGCTGACATGCACGTCGAGCACCACATGCAGGGCGGTGGATCTGTACGGGAAGAACAGCGGAACGGGCGAACAGGGGCTCGGGATCAACGGGGAACTCGATGGTGAGATCAACCCCGGTTCGTACGTTCAGCTCGATATCTCCAACATCCTGGCGCTCGCGCCAACGTCGGGCAGCATCACCATCGACAGCGTGCAGAGCGGGGAGACCTTTACGCTTTGGGCCAATAACGCCCAGGGAGCGCCCGGCACGCAGTTCGATTCGGGGACCAGGACCGGCAGCTCGAGCGTGGTGACGTTGAGCGCCAGCAATCCGGGAAGCTACGTGGGTTCCGGCTACGATTTCCTTTCGGTCGGCGCCTCCTCGGGCAACGTGCTGCTGAGCACGATCACGGCGAGCGTCAACACGAACTCGCCCGAACCGGCGACGTTTGCGCTGGTCGGCGGCGCGCTTATCGGTCTTGCGTCGCTGCGGCGGCGGTCGAGGGGCCGGTCGTAGGCTGCCTGTCGTTCTTCGGAGGGCCCGGACACGCCGTCCGGGCCTTTCGTGTCTTCGGGCCTTGGGGCTCCCTTCCCGATGCACGCCGATCTGGCTGTGCATAAGTTAGCGTCGTGTGGGGCAAGAGGATCGTTGCTTCGTGGGGGACATTCCGGCCCAAGACCGAGGGGTTGCCGAGATGATTGACGCGAATCGGATTGCGGTCGCCTACCCTCGCCGGACTAGCTCAGACCGGCACGGTCACTTAGATCTGGAATATTGACGACCCAGCGGGCAGGCTCGCCACATCGCAATCGCATACGAGCACCAACAGCCACGGCCTGTTGAAGTGACGATCGCGGCCTGCGGTCTTCGCCGCGGCGACGATTGGGGCCCGCGGGGGCAGATCTGTTCGGTCTCGTACGTCCATCTTGACCTCTCGAACTTTCTGAACGACTTGCCCCCCGCTCAGCGGAACGGTGACGACCGACAGCGTGCAGAAGAGGGAGCATTTCGCACTCTACGCAGGCAAGAAGCAGGGATCGCGCGGCCAGTACCTCGATTCCGGCACGTCGGGCAAGGGCAGCTCCGTGGCGGCGTTGAGCGCGACGGACCAGCTCGCCGATCCCAGGCCGGGCTTCGATTCTCTCTCGGTCGGCCCGTTTTCGAAGGATTGCGGCAACAGCAACGTGCTGCTCCGCAGCGTCACGCTGACCTTGGACCTGAGGGCGAATGCGCCGACGCCGGCCACCTTCGCGCTGGCGGGCGGCGCGCTAATCGGCCTCGCATCGCTGGGGGGGCGGCATTGCAGGTGGCGTCGTTGACATTCAAGCTGACATTGTTCCTAAGGACGTGGTTGTCTGTAATCGTGACCTGGGAAGCCTGGTTCAAAAGAATGCCCTCGAAATTCGCGTTCTGCACCGTAAAACCCGACACCAAAACGCCGCTGACGCCAGTCACCGAAATGCCATTCGCCATTCCGGTAGCGTCGATAATGGTGTTGTCGCGGCTGGCGCCGATGAGCGATATTGCTTTTCCGATGACGACATCCTCGGGGTACGAGCCATGGGACACCTGGATGACGTCGCCGTTCTGGGCTGCCGCCACGGCGTCGCTGATCTTCGAATAGAGACAGGCCGCATGCGGGTCTTTGCTGACGCAGAGGGTGGCGCCGGCCGCAATTTGGGACAGCGCCCAAAGCGCCGCTGATAATTGGGCGAAGCGATTGGTGTTTTCATTGAGCATATGTCTCCTTCTGAACCGACGGCGTTTTGCTTTCGGTATGCTATCACGACGTAAGTGCTATCACAACACATCTGTTCACATTCGTTTTGGCGAGTTAGTGGTGGACTGCAGACGTGGACGCGCAGGGGCAGGCGCTTGCGGGGCGGCGGGGGTGGCGAATCCAGGCGGTTGATGGCCGGTAGCGGAGGCAGTTCCGGGAAGCCGAAGCGGAAGGAGGCCGCGGTTTGAGGCCGGGCGCAGCGTGGCGCGACCGGGTGGACTGAAGAGTGGAGGCTCGAGTAGGGTCGCGGGTTAGCGCGGGTGCGTGGGGGGCGGGGCAGTGGAGTTGGGCGCGGGTTTGCCATCGACCGTCGTGGGCTCCATGAGTTCGATGCGCGTGCCGTCCGGGTCAAACAGGTTGATCTGGCGCTTGCGGTTGACGCCGGTTTGAATTTTGATCGGGCGGGTGTAGCCGGTTTTCGGGGCGCGGGCTTGGAGTTCGGCGAGGGCCTGGTTGGCGTCCGGGATGGTGAGCGAGACGTGGTTCCTTGAGCCGCGGGCATCCGGGGCGGGAAGGGCTTTGTAGAGCATGAACTCGATGTAGTCCTGGCCGTCGGGGACGCGGAGGTTGACCCAGCTTAGCGAGTCCGGGGACGGACTGCCGCGCCAGAACTCCTTGAAACCGAGAATGCCCGAGTAAAATTGCGTGGACCGATCGAGGTCGCCGACGAGCGCGCCGACATGGGCGATGTGAGTGGAGATGCGGGTGGCGGGCAGGAACTTGCCCGAGTCGCGGGCGGTCCAGCTATCGGGTTCGTATTCGACGATTTCGAGGATGTGGCCGTCGGGGTCCCGGATGTTGAAGTTCTTGTTGCCCGTTCTGCCTTTGCCGACGTGGCCGTGGTCGCCGAGGATAGGGACGCCGCGGGATTTGAGATAGACATACATGCGATCCGCGTCGTCGGTGAAGAAGGAGAAGTGATTGAGCTGGCCTTCGCCGCGGGTGGGGGAATTGAAAAGCTCGAAATACTGATGGTCGTTGACCTTGACGAAGGCGATGCTGACGCCGCCGCGATTGTCGGGGAGGGTGAAGGGTTCGTCGAAGCCGAGGAACTGTTCGTAGAACTGGCGCGCCCGGGCGAGGTCCGCGACGTAGAAGGCGGCGTGGGCGATGCCGAGGATTTTGGGGCGGTCCTGGGCGAGGAGCGAGGAGACGAGGAGGACGGCGGCGAGGAGTTTGGGCGTGGTCATGAGAGCGGCTGCGAAGCAGGTTAACACGACGGGAAGCGGCTTGCCGGGCGTCAGGCGGGTGAGGGTGGCGATTCCCGCCTGGGATGTCGCGGAGTATGAGGGGCAAGCGATCGATTCGGTTTTGGGGCGGACGTTCGGGGAGTTCGAGTCCGGGGTTGTGAAAGGCGGCCCGCCGGATACGAAGGAGCTTGAACGCGGACTGGGCGCCTATGGCGGGCTGACTGGCGCGCGCAAGGTGGGTGTGGCGGCGGCGCGGCGCTGGTGGGTTACGTTTCTCGATGCCAGAAATGAGTGGATGTGTCCGGTCGCGGTGAGGCTACGCCTCACCTGCGCCGATACGTTCAAATTTTGAGCCCCGTTTTGGAAGCCCGGCTCCGCTTGCATATGTCAACGAGTGGATACATAATTGGGTCAGCGCTCACGGTCTTATTCTCTCTCGGGCCTTTTAGTGTGGCGCGCAAGGCCGCTGTTCGGCCGTCGTGAACCACCCCCAGATTGATATAAACAGCGTAGGGCTGGATGCGGCAGAGCCTTGAGCTAGCCCTGAGCCGCGCAACGACAGGCCTTGGAAAGGAAGTGCATCATGTCAAGGCGAGGAAGGAGAACGGGCTCGGACACGACGGCCCTCCTGGAGTCGGCGAAAACGATGTCGGGCGATGCAGCAGCGAGGGCGCCCGAAATGAGCGCCGTAAGGGAATCCGCGAAAACCTCCGTACCCGTTAACCCCACTGAAAGCGAAATCGCCACAGTTGCGTATCGATTGTGGCTCGACAACGGCTGTCCCGTTGGATCGGATCGAGAAGATTGGTTCCGGGCGGAAGCGATGCTCAAAAACGCGCGCGCCGCGAAGCGCGAAGATCTGTTGAGCCGTCCATCGATCCCCGGCTGCGATACTCGCAACGAGCCTGAAATGCTGGCCGAGTTGCGATGGGAGGGACACTGGGAGATATGGGAAAGCGAATGGGGCGGCGCCCGCTGGATTTGGGATTTAGCCACCCCATTCGTTGAAGATTCGAAGCGAGTAGCCTGAACGGACCGCTTGGGTTAACCGCCCACTGACTGCTTCTTTGGGCAGAATTTCACGTTCGGAGGACGGAGGGGCCGAAGGTAGTTGCCGGGCGCTAACAGCGTTCCGGGATCCGGCGGATAGATCCTCGGTGACGATTGCGCAATTCGGGCCGGTGGGGTGATGATCGCACCCGGGCGCCCGGAATATCACTGCCGCCGCGGCCGGGCGTCAGGCGCTGACCCGCCTACGACATAGGGCCCCCGCCCGCGCTCAGAAGCTGCACAACCGTCTCACGCGTTCGCACGGCCGTCTCGACGGAGGATTGTATCGCAATGCGATATACCACCGCGCCGATCGCGGCGTCGATTATGAGAACGGCGAAGAACGCGGTTTCGCTGGCGAAGGCGTAGCGCGCCAGATACGCGAGCGCCACCGGGACCGCGGCAACCGGGAAGACCATCAACAACAGCGGCTGCATCTTCGTGCCGGTGCTCGAACGGAAAAGCGCGGCGGGATCCTGCGGCCAAGGCCGGGAGACGGAGACAAGGTTGCCGGCGGCGAGCAGGTACGCGATCATGACGAACGAGGCGCCGTAACACTCGAGGCACGCCAGCGCGCTCACCGGCAGACGCAGCAGCGCGCAGACGACGGCCACCAACGTGATTTCGAGCAACAAAAAAAGGGCCGCCGCGACGTTCTTCGCCACCAGCGCCGGACGAATGTGCGCGGGCGTGACGAAGTAGATCGCCGCCGCGGCGCGGTCGGAGCCAAGGCAGTTCCAGAGCAGCACCTGGCCGAGAAGCAACACCGAATACAGCGCGACGCCCGCCAGGTAATTGCGGGAGACGAACGAATCCGGATCGTCCCCGCGCAGCACGCCGGGCGGCACGAAGATGGCCACGCTGAAGGTGAATCCCATGACGAACGTAAGCAGGAAGCGCGGCGAACGTACGAGCGAGCGGATTTCCTTTTCGAGGATCGCCGCCAGCGGATCGCCCAGCCAGCGTGCCGCGATCGGGGCGAACGCGTCAAACATGGCCCCGCGCGCCGCGGATGAGGCCGCATGAGCGGGCGTTTCGTCCTGATTCATCGCCCGCAGGAACGCGCGGCGCGCCAGCCACCACGCCGCGCCGCACCAGAGTGCGAGCGCCGCCACGCCGTACCAGCTTCGATGCCCGCTGGCGAGGTGCGCGGCCAGCGCCCATGGCCAGGGCGCGCGCGAAACCCAACCCACGGTCCGCCGCATCCACGGCGCCGGCCCGGCGAATGCGAGCAGTCGCGGCACGGCCGCCAACGACACGAGCGCAAGCGAGAGCAGGATCTGAGCGAGCTTCCGCCGCCATAGCCGGGCCAGTACGTCGCGCACCAGCATCGATGCGAGCGCGTTCCACACGGCCAGCGCGGCGATGCCGAGCGGCGCCCACACAGGCAGCGACGCATTCGCGGCCAACCCCACAGCCGCGCCCGACAGCACGATCAGCGCCTCGGGACTGCTCACCGAGCGCAGCGCCAGGTCCAGTCCGAACAGCGCCTGCCGCGGAACCGGAAACCCGCGCAGCCGCTTCGTGTCGAGCGAAACGCCGCTTGCCGAAAGCGCCAGCGGTACGACCTGCCAGTACAGCGTCACCAGAAGCAGACCACGCGCAAGGCCCGATTCCAGGGCCTCGGCGTCCGGCGGCTGCGCGCAGAAGCGGCCCGCCACCACCGCCAGCGCCGTCACCGCGCCATAGAACAGCGCACCCAGCGCCGCGGCCAACCATGCCGCGACACGCCACTGCGGCAGGCGGTTCACGAAGCACCGGTACTGCGCCCAGACGAGCGGCGCGAGCGGCCCCGTCACAGCCAATCGAGCGCCCCAGCGCTCTCGCGCGCTCCGCCCACCGTGCGCACGAAGATATCTTCGAGCGTCTCGCCGCCGCCGCGCAGATCTTCCATCCGCGCCTCGAGCACCAACTTGCCGGCGTGTATGATGGCCACGCGATCGCACAGCCGCTCGACGACTTCGAGCACGTGCGAGGTGAGAAACACGGTGGCGCCGCGGCGCACCTGTTCGGTCAGCAGATCCTTCATCAGCCGCGCGCCCACGGCGTCGACGCCCTCGAACGGCTCGTCGAGCAGGAACAACTCGGGCCGGTGGATCAGCGCCGCTCCCATCGCCACGCGCTTGCGCATGCCCTTCGAGTATTCGCCCAGGCGGCGTCCGCCGTCGGCCACGAGATCGAACAGGGCGATCAGTTCCCTGGCTCGCTCCCGCGCCGCGCCGCGATCGAGCCCGTAAATGCGGCCGGCGAACTCGAGGTACTCGAGGCCGGTGAGATAGTCGAACAGCAGCGTGTCGTCGGGCACGAGGCCGATGCGGCGCTGAATCGCCACCGCGTCCTCCGGCATGCGCAGGCCCAGCATCTCAATCGACCCGGAAGTTGGCTCGGCCAGGCCCATCAGCATCTTGATGGTCGTCGTCTTGCCCGCTCCGTTGGGCCCGAGAAATCCGAAGAAGCACCCGCGCGGCACGGTGAGACTCAGTCCATCCACCGCCGCAATGCCGCCGGCGAGCCCCACGCCGTAAACCTTCTTCAGGTCCCGCAGCGCAATCGCGATGTCCTGTTCGCCGATGGGTGTGGTCCTCCCTCCCGTGACCTTCCCCCAGCATACAGGCGCGCGGACCCGTCAATCGGCGGGCAGAGCGAAGGTATCGTGCGTATCGCTCACCCATTGCTTCAGGCGCGCGGCCAGCTTGAGACGTTCGGCGCGATAGCGATTGTTCTGCGCGAGATTGGCTTCCTCGTACGGGTCTTCATTGAGGTTGAACATCAGCCACGCCTGATTGGCGAAGCAGACAAACTTCCAGCCATCGCGCGTGACAAGGCCGCGGTAGGGCGTGTTGATGCTGTCCGGATGGCCCGTCGGGATGACGTTCTGAAGATACGCCGAGTCGGGCTCGGGACCCGCGGCGGGCTTCTGGATGCGATAGTGCGAGTAGTCGGTTCCTTCCATCCAGTCCGGCTTCGCGATGCCGCAGAGGCCGAGCGTCGTGGGAGCGATGTCGACCTGATTGGATAGCACGGGCATCGCGCCGTCTCGCGACGGTGGGTAGCGCGGCTGTCCGCCGGAAAGGATCATCGGCGTGCGGATGGACTCCTCGTAGGGATTCGTTTTGCGGAACATGCCGTGCGATCCGTGCGTGTCGCCGTGATCGGCGAAGAAGAAGATATGAGTGTTCTCGAGCAGGCCGCCGCGTTCGAGAGCCGTGACGATCCGCCCGTAGTTCCAATCGAGGTTCTCGATCATCGCGTAATAGCCCGCCAGTTCCGCGCGCGCCTGCGCTACGACGCGCGGGGCGTGCGCGACGTTCGGACGCAGCTCGAGCTTCTCCGGGTTATAGCGCGCCTTCCACTCGGCCGGCGCCACGTAGGGATCGTGCGGCGGCTGCACGCTAAGCGCGGCGAAGAACGGCTTTCCGCCCTGCTTCTGGTCCTCGGCGCGCTCGTTCAGGTATTTCAAGAACAGATCCGTGAGCTGGTCGGTCTCATAGCCGGGAAGCCGGTAGTGAAAGGCGTCCTTCCCGCTGCCGCCATGGACCCAGCAGTCCCACTGGCTGTTGTTGTTCTCGTAGCCGGTCCAGGTTTCGAACTCGCCGCGCCGGTTGGGGTCGGTGATGAAGAACGCGGCGCGCCCGTTGCGTTCGTGCCAGCCGCCGAGGTGCCACTTGCCGAAATAGCCCGTGTGGTAACCGTTGGCGTTGAAGACGTCGGCGACGGTCTTCTGGCCTTCGGGCAGCGGGTACTCGTGCCCGGGGACGCACTGATGCGGATAGCGGCTGGTGAGCAGCGACCCGCGGAAGGGGCAGCACAACGGGAAACCCGACAGATGATTCGCGAAGGTGACGCCGTTGACGGCCGCGCGGTCGAGGTTCGGCGTCCGCGAGTTGGGGTCGCCGTGATGGCTGAGCGCCTGCGCGCGGAACTGGTCGCCGAAGATCCAGATCACGTTCGGGTGCGGGTTCGCGCTGGGCAAGGGCGCTTCATGCCCGGCCGGAGGGGCCGTGCTCTGCGGCCCGAGGCCGTGAAGAATGGCGCGCATCTGTTCATCCGGGGCGCCCGCCTGCTGGCCCGCGCCCGCGGCCGCCGCGCCCGCGGCCGTCGCCGCGGTGCGCAAGAAGTTCCGTCGATTCATAAGGGCTCCTGCGACTGGGATTAGAAAAGCAGTTTTAAAGCTAGCTGAAGAATTCTCGGCTGATTCGCTTGCGAGCTGACCGTGCCGAACGATGGCGAGCCGAACGTCGAATTCGGCGGCGCGAAGACGGGCGAGTTGGTGAGATTGAACGCTTCGATCCGGAACTGCAGCGCCAGCCGTTCGGTGAGGTTGGTGTTCTTGTGCAGCGATAGATCGATGTTGTGCGTCCAGTCGCTGCGCAAGCCCGAAAACGTGCGCGGCGCGGTGCCGAAGTGGTACGGCAGGGGAGCGCTGAAGACGCTTGTGTTGAACCACGCGCCGGGCGTGGGATTCGAGATCGCCGCGCTCTGGCCGTTCCAGTTCGGCCGCTGGCCTCCGCCCTGCGAGTCGGTGGTGTTGACGGCCGACACGATGCCGAGCGGGCCGCCGCTGAAATAGGACCCCAGGACCCCTGCCTCCCAGCCGCCGAGGACGTGTCCAAGGAAACCCTGCTGAGAGCGGAAGAAAGGTAGTTCGTATACGGCATTCACAATGAGCCGATGCGTCTGGTCAAGCGAGGAGACGCTGTACTCGGATGCGAGGTTGTTCCAATCCTGAATGTTTCCGCCGCCCAGCGCCTCGCCGGAAAAGGTGCCCGTGTTGAGATCCATCATCTTTGAGTAAGTATAGGAGGCGACCAGCGTGAAGCCGCTCGAGTATCGCTTCTCGAGTTTGACCTGCAGCGAGTTGTAAGAAGAGGGCGCCCAATTGGCCGCGTCGGAGGTCACGCCGGTGTACTGCGGGTAGGGCACGAGCAGTTGCGCCTCCGCAAGTTTGGACTGCGCCAATGGGCCGATGGCGATCTGGCCATAGAACGGATTAGCGACGAGGGTCCGAAGGCCGTTGCCGAGCGCCAGCGCGGAGTCCGGCAATTGATTGAAGGTTCGATTGGCGGGGAACTTGAGGCCGCGCGTGCCTACGTAGCCCACGTCGAGCAGGACGCCTTGCGAGAACTCGCGCTGGATGTCGAAGTTCCATTGGACGGTGTAGGGCGTGACGTTTCCTCGGTCGTAATAGCTGACGCCCTGGCCAAGCAGCGTCGCCGCCCCGAGAGCACTGCCGGTAGGTTGATTGAGCCCATTGGGGTACGGGTTGGCGAAATTGACCACGGGCGTTACGCCGTTGAGGCTGGTGACGATATCCGTGGAAGCGGCGAAGCCCGAGATGCCGAACCCGCCGGGCGCGCCGCCGATGCCCCAGTTCGTGCCGTAGAAAATTCCCGCGCCGGAGCGAATCACCGTCTTCGGCGTGGCGTGCCATGAGAAGCCCACTCGGGGAGCGAAGTTGTTGAGGTCGGGATTGGCGTCATAGCGGGAGACGCCGCCGACGCCAACGAACGACAGCGCGCCTTTGAGATCGAGGCCGGGCGCCTGAAGCGGAGGCGTGGCCTGGTAGTTGAAGTTAGTAAGTTGATTGAAGCGGTCCGTGCGGGGCAGTTCGACTTCGTAGCGCAGCCCGAGGTTCAGGGTGAAATTGCTCGTCACCTTCCAATCGTCTTGTATGAAGCCGGCGAAGTAGCGGCTCTCGAGGGCGAGCGCGGGCGAAGGAGTGACCGAGCCGCCGGGGACGCCGAGCAGGAACGTGGCCAGTGCGTCCCCGGCGATGGAGCTCGATTGCGTGGGATTCGGCCCCTGCGTGAACCCGCTGTTAAAAGTGAAGTTGGTGCTGTTGTCGGCGGTCTGGAGCGTGTTGAACTGAATCACGCGCGCCTCGCCGCCGAACTTCAGCTCGTGGGCGCCGAGCGTCTTGGTGAGATTGGCCTGCAACGCATAGTTGTTCATGCCGAAGGCGATGAGGCCGGTCTCGCCGAGCGTCCCGCCGTCGCGCGCGCTGTTGGCGATCGAGCCGAACGTGCCGTAGCCGGTGATGTCGACGGCGGGAAACGCGAGCGGCGCCCCGGCCGCGGCGGCGAGTCCGGCGGGAAATCCGAGCTGCGTCATGTTGAAGCCTTCGCTGATCGGTCCGCGGAAGTTCGAGAGCCGCGAAAATGACGCGCGAAGCGTTCCGATCAACGTGGGAGAAAAGACATGATCGAGCTCAGCGACCGAGTTGTAGCGGGTGAAGTCCTGCGGCCCGTAGCCGGGCGAACCGGGGTCGTTCGTCCCGTAGGGCGCTGCCCGCGTCCACGGCGTGTCGTCGTAGGAGTAGCGAACGAACATGCGCGTGAGGTCGGTAAAGTTCTGATCGAGCCGCGTGCTGAACGTGTTCTTGGTGATATCGTTCGAGTCGGTCCGCGCGTAGTTGTTGGCCCCCGTGTACAGCGCTCCGGTGGTGTTGGGCGCAGGAAGGTAGGAGGCGATCTTGGCCGAGACAGGGCTGATGCGCGTCGCTGGGATGATGTTGCCCGGGAATGGCGTGCGGACGTATCCGGATCCGCTCGGGTTGGGTTGCGTCGAAAGCGGATCGTAGATGACGATCGGCTTGCCGGCGGCGTTGCGATCGTTGCTGAAGTTCCCGGCGAGCTCGACCGGATTCGGAACCGTGCCGGCGAACGTGATGCCCTGAATGTAGCGCACCAGTTCCGTGCTGACGAAAAAGAAGGTCTTGTTCTTGCCGTCATAAACCTTCGGCAGCACCACCGGCCCGCCGAGCACGCCGCCGAATTGATTGAACTTAAGCGGCGGCGGGGTCTTGCCCGCGCGGTTCGCGAAAAAATCGGTGGCGTCGAGGTCGTTATTGCGGAAGAAATCGTAGGCGTCGCCGTGCAGTTCGTTCGTGCCCGCCTTGGTGACGACGTTGAACACCCCACCGGCGGCTCGCCCGAACTCGGCGCTGAAGCTGTTGGTCTGGACCTTGAACTCCTCGACCGAGTCGGCGCTCGGGTATATCACCGGCTGATTTTGCGCGGCCCCGGTGTTCGGCGCGCCATCCAGCAGGAACTCGTTCGCATTGCCGGGAGCGCCGTTGATCGATACCGAGGACGTGCTGATCTGATCGACCGGCAGGTCGTTCATGCCGCGCGAGATGCGGACGCCAGGGACGAGCTCGCCGAGCGCGTAGGCGTCGCGGCCGAGCAGCGGGAGGTTCACGATCTGCTTGCTTTCGACGACCTGGCCGACCGAGGGCGTCTCGGTCTCGAGCAGCGGCGCCTGCCCCTGGACGACGATCTTTTCGCTGACCGCGCCCACTTCGAGCGTGAAGTCGACGCGCAGCGTCTGATCGACCTCCAACTGCAATCCGGGCCGGACAACCGGTTTGAATCCCGTGTGCTCCACCGACACCGAGTACACGCCCGGAAGCAGCGAAGGCGCGGTGAAGTAGCCGTCGGAATTGGTCTCCACGGTCCGGCTCACATCCGTCGCGGTTTCCGTCACCGTGACACGGACACCCGGAACGATGGCGCCGCCCGGGTCGACGATCCGGCCGGTAATCTGTCCGGTCTGGGCGAACGCCGGAATGGCGGCGAGCAGCAGGGTGGCGGAGAGAGGCCAAAGGGGCTTGGACATGAAGCAGTATGAATGCTACGAGGTCATGCCGCGCGTGTCTACGTTACGTCCGTTAGGGGCCTCGGCCGGACCGGAACTTACGCCAGGAACGCGAGGATCGGCCGCACGACTGAGGGGCACGTTATACGGACGTTAGCTCATTGTCACGTTCGCGTTCCGGTGATAGACTACCGCCATAACGAGCCGCATCCGGGACGGGGATGGCTGAGAGTGTAATGAGCGTGCTTTCGAAAAACATATTCGGAACCGGGATCGCGGCGCAGCGGACTCCAGCCGTGACGGGAGTCGCCCAGATCCCTTTGGCGCCACGTCAGTGCAGGGATGTTCGGGCGCATCTCGATAGGATCTTACGGAGCGAAGCGTTCGCCGGCAGCCGCAGGAGCCAGGAGTTCCTCCGCTACGTCGTGGAAGAGACGCTCGCCGGACGGGGCGCCGCGATCAAGGAGCGAAACATCGCCGTCGATGTGTTCGGCCGGAACGGAGACTTCGATTCGCAGAAGGAATCGATCGTTCGTGTAAAGGCCGTGGAGGTTCGCCGCCGCCTGGCGCAAGCTTACGATAACGGCGCCGGTGCCGGCCTGCGGATCGAGTTGCCTGCCGGCTCTTATCACCCGGCGTTCCGCTTCGAACCGCCGTCCGTTCGGGAGGAGGCCGCGCCGAACGCCGCGCGAGACACACGCCTCCGTCATGCCGGGCCCGCGGTGGCCCTGCTGGCCGGCGCCCTGCTGGCCGGGGGCTGGCTCTTGCACCGGCCTTCCCAGCCTCCGCTCGACCGCCTCTGGGAGACCTTTGCCGGTCAGGACCGGCCGGTGCTCCTTTCGCTGCCCGCTCCAACCGTGCTCGAGCTCGAACACCCGGAACGCTGGCTGCCGCTCCGCCCCGGCGAAGCGATCCCGTCGTCCGAACTGCAGGCGAAGGTGAACTACTACGTCGGCGTCGGCGCGGCTCTGGGAGCCGCTCGTTTCGCCGAACAGCTTACCCTCCGCCGGCAGGCGTTCAATCTCAAGTTCGGAAGCGACGTGACCTTCGCCGATCTGAAGCAGGCGCCCGCGCTGCTGCTGGGCGCGTACTCGTCGATCTGGACCATGGATCTTACCCGGCAGCTCCGCTACCGGTTCGATTCGGCCGGCGCGGAGCGCAGGATCTTCGACTCCTGGCCGGGAGGCAAGTTGTGGCGCGAGGATAGCGCCGGATCGCCGCCCGCGCGCACCGAAGGCTATGCGCTGGTGACGCGGCTGATCAATCCCGACACCGGGCATCCGTTGCTGATGGCGGCCGGAATCTCCGCGCCCGACACGCAGGCCGCGGTCGAGTTTCTCACGCGCGAAGCGTACTTCGACGCGTTTGCGCGATTAGCACCCGGGGATTGGGCGCAGCGCAACTTTCAAATCGTGATCCGCGGCAGCATGCACGGACACTCGGTCGGTAGGCCGGCCATCGAAGCCTGGTACGTGTGGTAGCGAGTTGGTACGCGCGCCAGTTCCCGGCGCATCGTATCCAGGCGTTTCTAACCCGCGAGCGCCGGATGATCGAGCCAGGGACGTACTCCGTCTACGCCGCCCATCGAAGCTACACCCCGGGGCACGGCATCGCGCACGCTGGCCGGCGCCGGGCGGAGTACGTCGCCCACCTAACTTACGCGGATTTCAAATAGAAAGGCCGGCTACCCTCCTCGCGGAAGGAAGCCGGCCGGGTTTCAACTGCTCCAGTCAGGCCTGACAGGATCAGTCGATATCAGAAGTAGTACCGCAGTGAAAGTTGCAGTTGGCGCGACAGGTTGGTCTTACCGGTAACGTCGCCAAACTGCGACGACGTTGGATTCAATTGCACTCCGCCCAGGTTCGGGTGGTTGTCGACGTCGTAAGCCTCGGCCCGGAATTCGAAGCCGGTGCGCTCGTTGATCGCAAACGTCTTGAATAGGTTCAAATTCCAGTCGACCAATCCCGGACCGTAGATCGAGTCGCGGACTCCCTTCTGAAGAACGAACGTTCCGGCCGCCGGAGGAGTGAAGATCGGCGCGCCACTCGAGTTCGTGGGGCTGAACCACTTCGGTCCGCCGCCACTTGAGCCCGCGAAACCGCCGATGATGTTCGGTGTGCCGTTCATCGCCCAGTAGTCGCCATTGCCGCTACAGCCGAAATTTCCGACTTCTCCGACGCCCGCGTAGTCGCTGTTATAAACCACGCTGCATGGGCTACCGCTCTGGGCCTGGAAGATGCTGTTGATCTCCCAGCCGCCGAGCATCTTGCCCGTCAGGCCCTTCGCACCCTTGAAGAACGGCAGATCGTAGGTAACGGTGAAAACCGCGACGTTGCGCGTGTCGAATTCCGACGGTCCCCAGAGGTTGCTGGCGTTGTAGGTATCCGGGACAATGTCACGATAGTTCGAGCTGTTGTCCATGCTCTTCGAGAGAGTGTAGGCGAAGTTGAAGCCGATGCCGTTCGTGAGGAGGCGGGCCAAGTTCATCTGCAGCGAGTTGTAACGGGAACTCGCCGAACTCTGCTCCTGCTGAATCGCGGCGAAGCCTTTGTACGGCCGCAGATAATTCGCGCTGACTCCGGGATTCGCGAGCAGCGCGCCGGCCGTCGGCTGGTTGATGTCGAACACTTCCCATTCGTTCAGGCCGCGATTGCCGACGTAGGCGGTGGTCAAGACGAGTTTCCAGGGCAACGTCTGCTGGACGGTGAAGTTCCAGCTCCATACCTCCGGCGGCTTCGTGTTTTGGGCGTACGTGGTGAGGGTAATCGGCGCGGCAATGTTGCTGTTGAGCGCCGCTCCGGGATTGTCCACCGACACGTTCGTCACCGTGACGAACGGCTGGAAGGGCGAGTTGCCGCCAGGAAAGACGTTGTCAAGCACGGGATTGTGGGTGACGAAGGCGCCGATGCCCGCGCGAATAACGGTCGAGTTGGTTAGCATGTAAGCGATGCCGACGCGGGGCTGGAACTCGTTGTACGTATTTACGTAGCCCTGGGGCAGGTTCGGACGAAACAGGCCGTTGTAGGTTGTCGTGCCGGCCTCTGTAACGCCATGCCCGAGGGCGTAGCTGGGGAATCCGCTCAAGCCGGGGATTACGACGCCGTTGTATTGGTTGCCCGTACCGACGAGCACGTTGCCGGTAGCCGGGTTCATCTGGACCGCGCTGGCAGCGCTGTACAGGGACGGGTCGAAGTAGTCGGCGTTGCCCCACAGCGCGTGATAGGGGGGCGTGACTGTGTCGCGGAAGCCGTATTCGATGTTCAGCTTCTGGGTGACTTTCCAGGAGTCCTGCGCGAAGAACTCGTACATGTTGCTGCGCCAGATGGTATAGGCGCGGGGGCCGATTTCGGTGTAGCTGTCAGCCAGGCCCAAGGCCAGGTTCGCCATTCCGACGCCCGAGGTGGCGCCGAGACCGGAGCGGGCATCGGTGAACTGGAAGGTGCCGTTCTGGTTGCTGCTGCCGCCGGGGACGGTGGCCACGTTGATCTGGTCGCGGTCGTCTTCTCCGCTGCGGTCAAAGTAAAAGCCGAACTTGAAGGTATGGTTGTTGACGACCTTGGTCAAGCTGTCCGACGCGGTGTAGTACACGCCTTGGGAGTGGGACGGATACGGGCCGCCCGAGAGCCCATAGAAGCCTGGCACGACAACCGTTGGGATCTTTCCCGAGATGTCCTTGCCGCTGAAAATGTACGGATAGTCGATTCCGAGCGTCGAGCGGTTGAAGCCAGCCTTCGTCGTGTCCACGGGGATGTACACGTCGTCTACGCTGAGGGTGACGCGGGCTTCGTTGACCATGGTTGGGCTGATAGTGTCGGTCCAGGCGAGCGCGTTGGTCTGGTTCGGCCGATTGAAATATTTGCTCGTCAGGCCAGAACCCTGGTCGAACGGCTGGTACTCGGCGTAGCCGTAATCCTGGCGGCGGATTTCGATGTGGTTCCTGTCGTTCGGAATGATGTCGCCGTTATAGTCGCCCTGGTTCTGGTTGATCGGATGGGCGGCCTGTGCGATCCAGTTCTGGTTGCCGGCCAGGAAGCCGGGCGACGGTCCTGGGTACGCGTTTATGATGGCGATACCGTTGGGACTGAGCTGGCTCTTCGGGATGATGTTGCCAGGGTATGGAACACATCCGGCCGATCCGAGCTTGGGACACGTACCCGGCTCGTAAATCGGAGTGATGCCCTTGTACCAAGGATTCGAGCCGAGCAGTTCGCTGAAGTTCCCCTGACGCATCAACGCCGTGGGTACGGCCTGCGTCTGTGTGTCGGTAAACCGGTACCGCGTCCATTCGTCCGCAATGAAGAAGAAGAACTTGTTGCGCCACTTGTCGAAGACGCCGGGGATGGCCACCGGACCGCCAACGTTGAACCCGAATTGGTTATACCGGAACGGCGGAGCGAAGTTCGTGGTCGGGCTCAGGTTGCGGCCCCACTGGTTCGCGTTCATGTCCGAGTTTCGGAAATACTCATAGGCTGAACCGTGGAAGTCGGACGTGCCGCCTTTGCTAACGAGGCGGACCTGGCCGCCGGCCGCGCCTCCATACTCGGCCGCATAATCCGTCCCGAGCACCTGGACCTCCTGGGTCGCGTCCACGATCGCCACGCCAATGCTTGTTCCATTGCCGCGTGTGCGCGTCGCCGGCGCCCCATCCTGGGTGATCATCGTGTCCTGTTGGCGCGTACCGTTGATATTGAACCCGCCGTTGGTCAGGAAGGGGTTAAAATCGCCGAACGACGCACCGCTACGCACGCCCGGCGTCATCTGCGCCATAAACAACGGATTGCGGCCGTTCAACTCCTGGCCCTGAATTTGCTGGGAGTTCACGTTGGTTTGCACGGCCGCCGAGTCGGTCTGCAACAGCGATGCCGTACTGCTCACCTCCACCGTTTCGCTCGCCGTGCCGACCGTCATATTGCAATCGAGCGATAGCGCCGAATTCGCGTTAAGCTTATTTGCGGTACTCTCGAACTTCTTGAATCCGCTCGCGTCCGCCGTCACCGTGTAATTGCCTGGCAACAGGTTGGTGACGGTGTAGTGGCCGAGCGAGTCGGAGACCACAGGATGCTCTTCTCCGGTCGCCTCGCTCTTAACCACCACTTTCGCGTTAGGAATAACCGCGCCCGATGGGTCCTTCACGAATCCGGCGATCGAACCCACGTCGGATTGTGCGAACAAGGCGCTTGCGACGAAGCCTGCCAGTAGAACAGGCAAAGCTATCGCGGTGAAATGGCGTATGACCTTCATCCTTCCCCCTTCCCGGATCGATTCAACGATCCGGCTCACCTTTCGAGACAAACCTACCCTTATGCATCGCGGAAGCGGTTCCGCGGGTTAGGAGACGGTCGCGTCGCGCCTAGCCTCTCCACGTGGAAGAACCGGCGCACGCGGCGGATCTCATGACACTCCCTCAACTGTTAGCGAGAATTACCTAACTACTTCTATCCGAGATTCGGACAAGAGTCAAGAAAAATATCAATGAACGGCAGGTATCGAAAGGAACACAGTCGTAATTGAAACCAGCCATTGACCCGGCTCAGGGAATCTTCCGGTAGCCGCGATCCGCTAGAATGGCCCTGGGACGATGCGCCCAAAGATCCGTGGGTGAGGAGATGATCATGCGTGTCTGGGCGCTGACAGTGATGGCCGCCGCGGCCTTTTCCGCTGTCCGGCCCGCCACGGCGGCCGAATGGTTCCGGAAGTTCGATCAGCCGCCGCCGGCAAACGTCAGGCTGGATTCGGTCGCCTGCGACGTATCGCTACGTGGCGGCGACGTGACATGGATCGAGGCGCGTGTCACCACCGTGGGCTGGAGCATAGGCGCCGGCGGCGTCGAAGTGCTGCAGCGGCAAACCGGAGATCTGCTCGACCTCGGCGTCCGCTCTCCGCGCGAGTACTTCGGGATCGGCACGAGATCCGTTCGGATCGATCTGGTGGTTCCCCGGAAGCTCAACGCGATTGTTCGCACGGGCGAGGGCGCCATCGCGGTTTCCGGTTTTTCTGGAATCGTGCGGCTGAACACCGGAACGGGCCGCCTGGACGCGATTCAGATGGACGGCTCGCTCGATGCCCACACCGGCGACGGCAACCTGCATGCCACGGGGCGGTTCGACCGGCTCAATCTCCGGACGAACGACGGCGCCATCGACGTTCAAGTGGAAGCCGGATCCAAAATCAAGACAGCCTGGAGGGTCGAAAACGGCAGCGGCGCGATCGACCTGCTTCTCCCGGCCGCCTTCCCGTGCAATCTCGACGCGCGGACCGGCGAGGGGGAAGTCACGGTCGACCTGCCGGACGCGCACGGAACAGGCTCGGCGGCCGTGCGCGCCAAGATTGGCGGCGGGGGTCCCAACCTGGTCGTCCGCACCCGCGGCGGCCCGATCCACATCCACCCGACTCCACAATAAACCCGGCGCGTCGTGGTCCGATCGGGCAACGGCCCGGCGCATCCTTGCCGCATGTCCCGAAGCTGTGTTCCTCTAGGAGCGTATGCCCGCCGAACGCGACCGCGTCCTTGAAGCCGTCCATCGCACCGCGCATTGGCGGCGCTGGGGTCCGTATCTCTCCGAGCGCTCCTGGGGCAACCCTCGCGAGGACTATAGCGCCACCGGCGAAGCCTGGGAGTACTTCCCCTTCGACCACGCCCACATGCGCGCTTACCGATGGACCGAGGACGGCATCCTCGGCATCTGCGACAATCACCAGCGGCTCTGTTTCGCCGTCGCGCTCTGGAATGGCCGCGACCCGATTTTGAAGGAGCGCCTGTTCGGCGTCGGCGGTAACGAAGGCAATCACGGCGAAGACGTCAAGGAGTACTATTACTATCTCGATTCGACTCCCACGCACTCCTACATGAAGGGCCTCTATAAGTACCCTCAGGCTGAGTTCCCCTATCGATCCTTGCGCGAGGCCTCGCGAGGCCGCGGCCGCATGGACTCCGAGTTCGAGTTGATCGACACCGGCGTCTTCGAGCAGGACCGGTACTTCGACGTCCTGATCGAGTACGCCAAGGCTTCCGTCGACGACATCCTCATCCGCATCGCCGTGACCAATCGCGGCCCCGATGCCGCCGTTCTCCACTTAGTTCCCACTTTGTGGTTCCGTAACATCTGGTCGTGGGGCTACCCGGCGAGTAAGCCGGTGCTCGACCGCGGCGGCGCGGCCGTCATTCGCGCCCGGCACGATACTCTCGGCCACTTTGACTTATGGCTCGACGATTCGCCCGAACTCCTCTTTACCGAGAACGGCAGTAACACCGAAAAGCTTTGGGGTTACCACGGCGCGATTCCTCACTATAAAGACGCCTTCCACGACTACATCGTTCGCGGCCGCGACAACGCCGTCAACTCGGGAGAAACCGGAACCAAGGCCTGCGGCCATTACAAACTTACCTTAGGCGCCGGCGAGCAACGCATCTTCCGCATGCGCCTTGCGCCGGAGGGCTCCCCGCCCGCTCACTTCGACGAGACCTTCGCCCTGCGCATCGCCGAAGCCGACGAGTTCTATGGGTTCCATCCGCCCTCGCTTTCCGCCGACGCGTGCAGCGTCCAGCGCCAGGCGTTCGCCGGGCTGCTTTGGAACAAGCAGTTCTACCACTTCGTCGTCGAGCAGTGGCTGAAGGGCGATCCGGGCCAGCCGCCCCCGCCCGCCTCGCGCGCCTTGGGCCGGAACCGCCAGTGGTTCCACCTGTTCAACGAGGATGTCATCTCGATGCCCGACAAGTGGGAGTATCCCTGGTACGCCGCCTGGGACCTAGCCTTCCACACCGTCGCCTTCGCGGGCATCGACCCCGACTTCGCCAAACAGCAGCTTTCGCTCTTCCTCCGCGAGTGGTACATGCACCCGAACGGTCAGGTGCCCGCCTATGAGTGGGCCTTCTCGGACGTGAATCCTCCGCTGCACGCCTGGGCCTGCTGGCGCGTCTTCAAGATCGACTGGAAACTTCAAGGCAAGCCCGACTACGCGTTTCTCGAATCCGCGTTCCATAAGCTGCTGATGAACTTCACCTGGTGGGTCAACCGGAAGGACACCGAGGGCGCCAATATCTTCGAGGGCGGCTTTCTCGGCCTGGATAACGTCGGCGTGTTCGATCGCAGCAAGCCCCTGCCCACCGGCGGCATGCTCGAACAGTCCGACGGCACCAGTTGGATGGCCATGTACTCGCTCCAGATGTTGAAGATCTCCTTCCAGCTTATCCCGCACGACCCCTCGTATGAAGACTGCGCGAGTAAGTTCTTCGAGCACTTCCTTTACATCGCCAGCGCCATGAACGGCTTCGCGGGCGAGGGGCTGTGGGACGAAGACGACGGCTTTTTCTACGACTGGCTAAAGCTCGGCGATGACCAGCGCGCGCCGATGAAAGTGCGCTCCATGGTGGGCCTGATTCCGCTGTTCGCCGCCGTGACTCTCGAGGCTTCGGAGATCGAAAGCGCGCCCGGGTTCAAGCGCCGCATGGACTGGTTCCTCGTCAATCGCCCGGACCTGTGCTGTAACATCGCCTCCATGACCCGTCAGGGCATGGCCGAGCGGCGGCTGCTGGCTGTCGTCCAGAAGGAACGCCTCGTACGCATCCTGCGCCGCATGCTCGACGAGAACGAATTCCTCTCCCCGTACGGCATTCGTTCGCTCTCGCGCCGTCACGAATCGCACCCCTACGTGCTGCACGTCGATGGGCACGAGTACCGCGTCGACTACGAACCCGCCGAATCCCGCACCGGCTTGTTCGGAGGCAACTCGAACTGGCGGGGCCCGGTGTGGTTCCCCGTCAACTTCCTTCTGATCGAGGCCCTCCAGCGCTTCCATCATTACTTTGGCGACGAGTTAGTCGTCGAGTTCCCCACCGGCTCCGGCCACTATACCCATCTCGCCGAAGTGGCCGCCTGCCTGTCCCGCCGTTTGTCGGCATTGTTTCTCCGCGACCCGAACGGCCACCGCCCGGTCTTCGGCGGCGCGGCGAAGTTTCAGACCGATCCCCACTTCCGCGATCACATCCTCTTCTACGAGTACTTCCACGGCGACAACGGCGCCGGCATCGGCGCAAGCCACCAGACCGGCTGGACCGCTCTCGTCGCCAAGCTGCTCCAGCAGAGCGGCGAGTGAAAGTCGCCGCCGACGGAACGGGACGATAATAGGGTCTTGATCCAAACAAGCCGAACACGCCCGGCGCTCCGTCTGGCTGTGCTGGCGCTGGGGATGGCCGCGATCGCCGGGGCGCTCATCGCCCGCTACGCGAAACGCGACATCGACTTCGCCGAAAAATGCGGTGGCGGCCAGTGCTGGGGCTACGAACTTTCCGAGTATGTCGTCTCGGGCCGCGTCACGCTGCGCTTTTGGGGCGACTGGGGCCTTGACACCGAGTATGTTCTTCCCGCCGGCCGCGTCGAGCGCGCTTCCGAGAATCGCTGGCTCGCCGTGGATCGCGCTCTCGTGCTCGATCTCCGCTGGCGGCCTCCCGCGTCGCCGTCCGATGGCGAGGCCGTCCCGATCCGCGTGCTCTACGATTTCCAGCGCGGGGAGACCAGCGTCTGGTCGGCGCTCCCGCTGTGGCGGATGGGCGATTACCGCGGCGCGCGGCCGGACCGCAACTGGATGAACGAAACGCAGTTTCGCGCCGCGCTCGACGCGATTCAGCCCTGAGCGCGGGTGGGCCTCAGCCGCCGATCGAATACATCGGCCGGGGCGGCGCGACAAACTGGGCGGTGTTGATTTCGTGCCCGGCCCACTTGGCGCGGACGTTGGCGCGAATCGCCTGCTGGAGATCCTCGTCCGATGCGCCGGACCGCAGCAGCCCCTTCACGTCCGTCTCGTCGATGGCGAACAGGCAGTAGCGCAGCTTGCCGTCGCTCGTGAGCCGGATACGATTGCAGTTCAGGCAGAACGGCCGGCTCACGCTCGCGATGAACCCAACTTTGCCGGCGCCGCCCGCGAAGCTGTACTCGCTCGCAGGCGCGCGACGATCGGCGTCCGGAATGGGGTCGAGCGCTCCGAACTCGCGCGTCAGCATTCGCATAATCTCGCCGGCGAACAGCACCTTGTCGCGCTGCCACAGTCCCTGCGCATCGAGCGGCATGAACTCGATGAAGCGCACCTCGATGCCCCGCTCGAGCCCATAACGCACGAGCGGGACGATATCCGGCTCGACCAGATCTTTCACCGCGACCGCGTTGATCTTGATCGACGCGAAGCCGGCCCGCTGCGCGGCGTCGATCCCTTCGAGCACTCTGGCCAGATCGTCCCGCCGCGTGATCAGCCGGAACCGCTCGCGGTCGAGCGTGTCGAGATGCACGTTCAGGCGCCGCAGGCCCGCCGCATGCAGCGCCTCCGCCTGCTCGGCCAGCAGCACGCCGTTGGTCGTAAGCGCCAGATCCTCGATGCCCGGAATCGCCGCCAGCTCCGCCACCAGCCGATCGAGATTCTTCCGGACCAGCGGCTCCCCGCCCGTCACCCTCAGCTTGCGGATGCCGAGCCCCACGGCCGCGCGGACGAAGCGCGCGATTTCCTCGAAGGTCAGGATCTCGGGCCTTGGAAGGAACCGCACGCCCGCTTCCGGCATGCAGTAAAAACAGCGGATGTTGCAGCGGTCCGTGACGCTGATGCGCAGGTTGTCGTGAACGCGATCGAACGTGTCGATGAGCGGGGCTGTCATCTTCGGCCGCCTACTTCACGGCCAGCATGCGGCGGATGGGCAGCTCGGCGCGAGCGATGAGATCTTCGCCGAGCTCGACGCGCGGCGATAGATTTTCGAGCGCGTCGCGCAGCTTTTCGAGCGTGTTGCGGCGCATATGCGGGCACTCGCTGCAGTTGCAGTGCTCGTTGGGGACGAAGTAAAACCGCTTCTCCGGCGCCAGCCGATGCAGCGAATGCGCGACGCCGCTCTCGGTCATCACGATGAATTCGCGCGCCTCCGACGTGACGCACCAGTCGATGATCGCGCTCGTCGAGCCGATGAAGTCCGCCATCCGCAGCACGTCGGGCGGGCACTCCGGGTGCGCCGCTACCAGCGCCTCGGGATGCTCGAGCCGGGCCGCCGTCAGCCGGCGCGCCGAAAACGTCGCGTGGACGATGCAGGCGCCCTGCCAGATGCGCATGTTCTCGCGCCCGGTCTCGCGCTTCACATAGTTGCCCAGGTTGATGTCCGGCAGGAACAGCACCGGCCGCTCGCGCGGAATCGAGTTTACGACAGCCACCGCGTTGCGAGACGTGCAAAGGATGTCGCTCTCGGCCTTCACCTCGACCGACGTGTTGATGTAGGAGACAACCACGTCCTCGGGATGGCGCTCGCGCCAGGCGCGCACCTGCGCGGCCGTGCAGCTATCCACCAGGCTGCACCCCGCTTCGCGATCCGGCACGATCACGATGCGCGCGGGATTCAGGACCTTCGCCGTCTCGGCCATGAACCACACGCCGCAAAACGCGATCACATCGCCCGAAAATTCCCGCGCCTCCCGCGCCAGCTCGAGGCTGTCTCCGATCGCGTCGGCCAGTTCCTGGATCTCGGTCGACTGGTAGTGATGCGCCAGAATGACAGCGCGCCGGACGCCCTTTAGTTCGAGAATTTCTTCGGCCAATGTGACAGTGGCGGGCACAGAGGGACTCGCTTCGCTAAGCTGTATTCTCAGTCTACCCCGAACCCGCCCGTCGCGCGCCCCACCCGTCACAGTAGACTGGAGGCATGGCGTCGCGACGTACGCTTGGGCTGGCCGCTTGCTGGGTGGCCGCCTTCACCCTCCTGGCGGCGCAGGACAGCCCCGATTCGTTCCAAACGCGCCGGGAAATCGGCATGGGCATTCGCGCCTTCCGCACGGGCCATTACGATGAGGCCGCCCAGCATTTCCAGAAGGCCATCGCGATGGATCCCGAGTCGATCAATCCGCGGCTCTATCTTGCCACCTCGTACGCCTCGATGTACACGCCCGGCTCGACCGACCCAGCCAACCTCGAGTTCATCCACAAGGCCGAAGTCCAGTATCTGAAGGTGCTCGAGCTCAACCCGGAGGAGGACAACGCGCTCCGCTCGCTCGCCACGCTCGCCTACGAACGCGCGGGCGGCATGACGGACCCCGTGGAGAAACGCGAGCAGCTTCGCCGCGCGGCAGGTTGGTACCGGCAGGTGGGCGCGGTCAGCCCCAAGGACCAAGGCGCGTTCTACATGCTGGGCGTCATCGCCTGGAGCGAATGCGAGCCGGATATCCAACAGGCGCGCTTGCAGGCCGGCATGAAGCCCGAAACGCCTCCGCCGATCCCCAGCACAGAAGCCCGCGCCGCGCTCGAGGCCGGCTGCGGCGAAGTCATCGACGACGGCATCGCCCAACTCAACCACGCGCTCGAACTCGACCCCGACTACGACGAAGCGATGTCGTACCTGAGCCTGCTCAACCGCCAGCGGGCGAATTTTGCGCCGACGCCAGAAGCCGCCGCCGACGCCGTGAAGCAGGCCGGCGAGTGGACCGGGAAGGCGGCCGAGGCCCGCAAGCGCCGCGCCTCCGCGCCCGCCAGGCCCTCCGACCAATAGTCTCAGTGCGCGGGCAGAGGCCGCGGCGTGTCGTCACCCGGAATCACGCCCATCGCCCACAGGATCGCCTGCATGTACATCTGCCGCACATCCTGGCGGTCCCAGGTCTCGTAACGGTGGCCGAACGTGCTGTAGAACACGCGCCCCTTACCGTAGTGCTTCACCCAGGCCAGCGCGAAGTCGCCGTCCGTGCGATGCACGCGCGGGTTCTTCAGGTCCAGCTTCGCCGGATCGAGACGCGCCAGCACGCGCACCTTGTCGCGCGAGTAGTCCTTCACCTGATACATCTCGTCGGTCATGACGAACTCATGAGGAAACAACTGCATCCCCGGAAAATTCGAGTCCTCGATAATCACCGGCGCGTCGAAGACCATCCACGGATGCTGGTCGAAGTATCCGCCCACCATCTCGCCGTACTCGGGCCATTTGTAGAACGTGTCGATGGCGCTATGCACGCCGATGAATCCCTTGCCGTCTTCGTGGATAAATGACAGCAGATCCTTCTTCTGCTGGTCGTCCATATCCAACTCGCCGGTCGTGTAGAACAGAACGGCGTCGAAATAATTGAGGTTCTTCGCGTTGCGGCCGAGATTCTTCTTCGTCACCAGCTCGCAATCGGTGCGGATGTAGGTGTCCCATTGCCCGGAGACGTAGCCGAGCTTTTCGATGGTGGCGAGGGCGTGAGACACCGAGTCGTGTTCGAAGCCCTTCACCTCGCCGATGGCGAGAAGATGCTTTTTCTTGACCTGCTGAGCGGGCACGGATGAGGCGATGGCGAACAGCGCCACGCCGGCGAAAGCGAAACGGAGCATGCGCATAACAGCCAAAACTATATCAGAGCCCGCGGTGCGCCCCCGCCCGACGGCGGCCGTTTGTCCTCGCCGGCCGTCCGTCGAATGGCAATACGTGCCACCACAGGGGCCAGGTCTCCCTGGGGATTGGCTGGCTGACCGATCGGATCTAGGGGACCAGCACTACCGGCGCCCGCCAAAACGCCACCTTCTGTCCGGCCGGGTCCACCACGCTCACCTGGCAGTCGTATCTGCCGGGCGCAAGCTTGTCGAGAGGTATGTCGAACTCGATAGGAATGGTCTTCAACGGGTTGTTCAGTCCCTGCCGAGCCTCGACCGGCGGCGCTTCGAACGCCTTCTCCTGCCCGCGGTAGAAGCTCACCGACGCAGCGAGCGCGTGAATGCCGGGCGTTCCCTGCTCGTAGGCCTGCAAGTAGACATACATGTCGTGGCTCTTGCTGAACACACGCGTCACGCTCGGAACTAACTTCCCCCCATTCTGGACCAGCGGGTTGGCTTCCTCATCCCGGCCTTTGCCCTTTGCGGCGTTATACAGCGCGTCCTTCCGTTCGACGCGCTGGCTGCTCAGGACCACGGAGCTAATGGGCAGACGCTTCTCTTCATTGTTTAAGTTAGGGACAAGAAACGTGGTCTGATATGTCCCGATGCGGCCGGTCTCGGCGTCGCGCGCGAGAAACTTGATCGTGTAGGTTCCCGGTAGCAGCGTGAAGCCCGTATCGTATACAATCGGCCGCCGCGCGAGTTCGACTGCCGTCGCGCCGCTCAGCTTGACGCTCACGTTGTCGCGGACGTTCGTGATCGTCGTGCCGTCACTGTCCTTGATTTCGCCGATAAAGTCGATGACTGTGCGCTCGGCGCCGCCACGCTTTGCCAGCGCAAGCTCGCGGCCCGGTATCTTCACTTCAATTGGAACGAAATACTCGGCTCGATTCAATTGGAAGTAATCGATCTCCATGGCGATGGTTAGCTCGGTGACCGGATCGGGCAACATGAGAGCGTCTTCGAGTTGCCGCTCCTTTTCGGCGGCGCTGAATTTGCCGAATTGCTTGCCCGCGAAATAGCCCCGCCGGTAATCCAGGTTCGCCGCCTGGCTCGCGGTGAGCGAAATCTGGATGCGCCGGAACCGGCCGTTCTGAGCGGCGTTGGCGGTGTAATATCCGATAATGTAGTAACTTGAAATGGACTGCTCGGCACGCGCGATCCCCATGGCGAGATCGTTCGAGTCGAACTGAGCCTTTCCGCCCGTGTCCGCGGCCAGTGCGTAGAGCGTGTCCTGCGATTGTTGAAAGCCGGTCGTCGTGGCCAGCGCCGCGGCGCCGGAGTACATCCCGATGTTTCCTTGCGAGCCTTGCGTGGCGTCGCCGAGAGGAGCCTGCGCGACCAGGCCTCGCGCGTCAATCGGCCAGAACGACACGCCGGCGCGAATGGCCGCGTTGAGGGTGGCGTGCAGTTGAGCCTGGTTATCGAGACCGTTCAGCCGCAGGCCGCTGGCGAAGTAGAGGAGCAGCTTCTTTTCGCGAAGCTGGCCCAACATCTTGGCCGCCGTTTGCAGGGCGGATAGCTCGCGGTCCGTGTTGAAGATGTTGAACTCGGTGTCGTCCTGTCCGAAGGCCGCCCCGGTGTCCGGCGCGCTCGCGTCGTCCGCGGATTCGTCGAAGCCCTGTCCTTCTCCGACGATCATGGTTTCGAGGATGCTAAGCAGGCGGTCCCGATCGCCGGTGAAATCCTGCAACACTTCGACGGCGCCGCCCTCGTAGCGCAGAATCGCCATAAGATCGGCCGGGGTCATCCGCGCACGGATGAACTGCTCCGCCGCGGCCAGCGCACGGAGCTGGTCGGCAACCGGCATGGCGGTCATGTCAAAATAAAGCGCCAGGAGCTTGCGATCCTTGTATCGGCCGTTACCCGGAGTTTCGGACGAGATCTGCGTACGGCCCAGCTTGTCATAGACATGAACGTGTTCCGGCCCGGGCGCCGCCATGGGCGCGGCGCCGAGGGCTTCTGGCGGCTTCTGGTATTCGAAGAAGCGAATGGCCTGCGGCGCCCCGTCTTCGGTGACCGTGAAGTCGTTGGCGGTCAATCCCTCGACCGGGCGTCCTTTCTTATCCGTCACCGAGACGGTTTCGATGACTAACTGTGTATTGGTTGTGAACGTCGCCGGGGCCGTGCCCCCGGCCCGGGCGTTAACTCCCACCTGCTGCGCGGAGGCGAGCGCGCCAAAATATGCCGCGACTATCGTCCATCGCATGGGTTAAAACCTCAGCCGCAGCGTAGTTTGTATCGCTCGCATGGCGTTGGCTGCTACCGCCATCCCGAACTGTGCGTTGTTCACGATCGTGTTCCACGCGGTGAAGTTGACGTGGTTCAGGGCGTTGGTCGAGTCTACGCGCAGGTCCAGGTTGAACCGGTCGCCGAGCCGGAAAGTGCGCCCCAAGGACGCATCCAGCGAGAACTCGGCGGGGCCGGTGATGGAATCCCGCCCCGCGTTCCCCCATTGGCCCGTCTGCGGCGCTGTGTAAGCCGCCGCATTCAGGAACAGCCCGGAAGAAGCCGCGTAGAGAGGCGCGCCCGTGTAATATGGCCGGATGGTTCCTGTCACGCCCGTGCCTGGAACCGGCGCAAGATACACGGGCGTCTGCGGCAGTCCGGAGCCGGCCGTGATCTGCGTCCCGAAGGTCCACTCCTTGAAGAGCGCGCCCCGCCAGCCGCCGAGCAGGCTTCCTCCGCCGAGCCCCATTCCGGCTGTGTACTGCATCTGCAAACTCAGGAGGTGGCGCTGATCGAAGGTGGAGAGCCCGCGCTCGGCCGCAAGATCGAGCCAGTTCTGCGCGATGGCTTGACTTGCGGGGCTCACCCCATTGGCCGGCCCGCCGCCCGTGAAAGCTCCCTGCCCGCCCACCGCCGCGTCGTCGTCGATCGACTTCGAGAACGTATACTGCAGCGACGCGGTAAGACCGTTGTGCAGTCTTCGCCGTAATTGAACCTGCGCGGCCTCCCGGCTCGAATTGCCATTTGACGTCAGATAAGCGAACCCTGTGGGACAGGTCGGGCAGGGACTTGTCGCGCCGATGGGAGACGTATTGGGTAAGAACTCCTGCATCCCGCGCGTGCCTTTGATGCCGAGATAGGTTGCGGTCATCTGGAGCGAGCCGGGCAGGTCGCGCTGGACGCTAAATTGCCAGTCCTGCGCGTAGCCGGCGCGGAAGTTCGGATCGATGGCGAATGTGTTGCGCGTGATCGAGGGAGAAGCCGTAAAGCCATGCGCGAGCGTAAGCGGATCCGCCGCGCTGTTCTGGACGCTCAGGGTCGTCGAGAGCGGGGGCTGTTGCGCCATTTGCGAAGCGATGGTCTGATAAACCGATGTGTCGTAGTATATTCCGTAGCCGGCCCTCACCACCGTGGATGAGCCGGCCATGGGACGCCAGGCGATGCCGAGGCGCGGCTCGAAGCCACTCTTATCGGGTTGAACGAGCGAGCTGGGATACCGGCGGCCGGTCAGCGGACCCACCGGATCGCTCGCTAGCACCGGCGCCACGGCCCCAAACCCCGGAGCCACGTCCAGGTTCACAAGGCGGTTATACAGCTCCGTGATCGGGGAGCCATATTCCCAGCGCAGTCCCGCGTTTAGAGTGAAGCCGGGCCGCAGCTTCCATTCGTCGGTAAAGTAGGCGTCGTATGCCGACGCGCGAAAATACTTGTCGGCGTTGCCGAACGCGATCGAGCTGGTGTCGGGAATCCCCAAAAGAAAATCGGCAAAATCCGAACCGCTTTGGGCGCCGGTAAACGTAAACGTTCCCCGCGGGTCTTGCTGAGACAAATCGTTGAATTCCTGTCTGCGGAAGTCCGACCCAAACGCGATGTTATGGAGGCCGCGATCCCATGACATCGCGTACGATACGCCAGTCGCCCGATTGCGGTCGAAGGAGCTTTGCGCGTCCGACAAGCCAGAGATCCCACTCGAAAAGGCGAGTGACGGCGGACCCCAGTTCATCGGATTCTGGTCATTTCCGGTCACTCCGGCCAAGCCCGAAACGTTTTCGCGGTTTTGAAAATTGGGCGTTACGCGAGTCGTCAGGCTGCTGAACTGAACTCCCAGATTCAGGAACCACTGCTGATTCAAGCGGTGCGACCAGTTTAAGCCGGTGTTAATCCCTAGTAAGTCCGTTGTATCCAAAAAGCCGAAAAGATTCGGGGTATCCGTGCGTGTACTTTGCAACGCAAAGCGCCCGTAGAGTTGATCGTTTGGGCCGAGAGCCTTGTTGACGCGCGATTGTAGCGCGTCCTGGTGCGTCGGGCTGACAACCGGAATTTGATAGTTATAGCGGCTGCTGTTCGCGAAGTTCGGAAGCGGGTACAAGCCCAGCAATGCCCTGGCTTGCGGGCTCACGCGACTCTCCGGGATAACATTGCCGGGGAATGGGGCGCCGCTCGAAGGATCCATGACCGGGTGCGGGAAGATGCCGTTGCGCAGCGCCAGGTCCGGCATGAGGCCCGACCCGGTCAAAGCCGTGTTGTTCCGCGTCCATTGGTAGCCGACGAAGAAATTCGGCCCGTTCTTGAGCAGATGGGGAATCCGCAGCGGGCCGCCGAGCGCCAGGACGCCCGTCATCCGGTTGTAAGCCGGCTTAGGCGTGTTTTGTCCGGTCAACGAAAACGGCGCGGCATCGAGCGCGGAGTTATCGAGGACGATTCCAATCCCGCCATTATATAACCCGCTGCCGGCGGTACGAGCATTGCCGAACGCAGCGTCCTGCGCGAACGGCGATGCGGCCCCGTTGTTCAGGCTCCCATTGATGAGAAAGCCATCGGCGGCGCGCTGGGTGAGATCTTCTTCGCGCGCACCCGTCGCCTGCGCCACGGAGCTAAGTGGCTGCGCTGCCGGGGCGGGGGATTGGATCCGGGCGTGAATCTCATCGAGCGAAAGGAGCCTCAACTCCCAGGTCGCGGCTTGCCCTTTCGGGCCCACCGGGACCTCCTTCCGGACCGGCGCGAAGCCGAACATCTCCACTTCGATCTTCCAAACTCCGTCCTTCAGTTCCGGGAAAACATAGAAGCCCTGCGGATCGGTGACGGCCGTCTTCGTTGTGCCATCCGCTGTCGCCGTGACCACGGCGCCGGGCACCGGAGTCTCGCGAAACATGACCCGCCCACGTTGCTCGGAAGCCGTTAGAGTCCCGGCGGCGAGACATGCCATGAGGCAGGCGCGGACAGTGTGTTGCATGTGCTGGCGCCTCCTTGGCACTTAAAACGGAGTGGAATGCGCCGATGGAATCGAAGCCGCCGTCAATTCCCGCTCGGCGCTCGCTCGATGTGGTCCACGACCAGAACCTCCATGGGTCCCTTGCGCGGCTCGAGCTTTAAGCCATAGCGCTGCACGGCGTCGTAGATCGATGCTGCGGGTGCGGCCGGCGGATCGGAGGCCTGGCGCTCCGCATCGCCAGCGGGCGCCATCATCTTCCCGCCCGGAGGCGCGGGAAGGCCTCGCATCGTTTCCGGCGCAAAAACGAGGTCGAAGTCGTACTGACCCTGAATCCCCGTCATGTCCACCACGGGGCGCTCGGTAAAACGCGAAATCAACTCCGCCAGAGTCGCGAGGCTTGCGGCGGGCGCCTTCAAATGCGCGCCGGCCGGGTCCATCATCATGGTCATGGCGCCGCGAGGCATTCCGCCGGGGCTTGGCTTGCCGTTTCCCGCGGCCGCCTCGCCCGCCGGCGCTTCCGCTGGTTTCAGCTTTGGCCCGCCCTTGCCGGTCACCAGCGCATAGATGGCATGCTCCTTCGTCTCGCGATGCAGCGCCAGTTGGAACCGATCGGCCAGCATCGATTGCAGCATCTCCGGAATCTTGTCCTTCGACGAGCCTGCTGGCAGCTTCGCCACGATATCGAAGCGCGTACTGCCGATCCAATCCGGCCCCTGCACCTGATATTCCTTCACGCGGTACGCCGCGCGGATGCAATCCTTCAGCGAGACGTTACTGTACCGCAGCATGGCGGAGTCGGCGTTCATCATGATCCGCATCCGTCCCATCGGGGAGGGCTTGGCGGGCTTGATCGACGCCACTTCAAAGGCGATCTTCGCGGCGGGCTGCCCGTCCGGGGCCGCCGGGAGCCCGAGCAACGACGCGCACAGGATCCAGTTCTTCATGACTCCAGCATGCGCCGGATCGCGTGTTCGGCGAGCAAATTGTATGTAAGGAATGTAAGGACTACTCCACGCTAAACCGCCAGCTTGTACCCGATGCCCTTAACCGTCAGAAGATAGCGCGGATACCGCGGATCGGCCTCGATCTTCTTCCTCAGCCCGGCGATATGCACGTCCACCGTGCGACTGAGCGTGTCGCCCTGGAGACCCCACACGTTCTTGAGCAACTGCTCGCGCGACACCACGGCGCCGCCGCGCTCGATAAGGTACTCGAGCAGTCGGAATTCCACCGGCGAGAGCGTAAGCGGCTTCCCACCGCGTGTCACTTCGTGCCTTCGCGGATCGACCCTCACGTCGCCGAACTCGGCAGGCCCGGCCGTCACCCTCGCGCCTCCACTCGAGCGCCGTAGCAGCGCCTCGATGCGCGCCATCAGTTCGATCGGCTCGCAGTTCTTCTGCACGTAATCGTCCGCGCCCAGTTTCAACCCGACTACGCGGTCCACCACCTCGCCCCGCGCCGTTAGCATCAGCACCGGCACGTTCATCCCTTCGCGCCGCAGATCGCGGCAGATATCGAAACCCGTCTTTCCGGGGAGCATGACGTCGAGCACGATCAAATCGAAAGCGTGCGTCAGGGCCTTTTCGTACCCCGCCTGGCCTGTCTGGGCCCACTCGACGTTGTAGCCTTCCGATTCGAGCCGGTCGACCAGGCCCACCGCGAACGCGGCCTCATCCTCGACCAACAGGATACGGCTCATACAGGCAAGTGCATCGTGAAAGTGCTCCCGCGGCCCGGCCCGCTAACCACTGTCACGCTGCCACGATGCGCTTCCGCCGCGCTCCGAACGAGGCTCAATCCGAGACCGGAGCCGGGAATCTGCGCTTCAATTGCCGCTCGCCCGCGGCAAAACGGCTCGAAGATTTCCGCCTGATCCGACGGATCGATCCCCGCGCCGCGGTCCGCCACGCTGATCCTCACCTCTTTCCCAGGCTCATCGAAGCTGACGCTCACCCGAATCCAGCGCCCGCCCGAGGCATGCTTCTCCGCGTTGCTCAGCAAGTTATCGAACGCCGTCCGCAGCAAGTTCGCATCGCCCAGCACCGTGGGCAGATGCGGGCTCAGCGCGATCTCCACTTCGAATCCGCCCCGCGCCAGTTCCTCGCGCCGCTCATCCACCGCGTCCTCGATGAGGCTCCGCAAGTCGACCTGCTGCTTCCCTGGTTGTCGCAGTCCCGAATGGATTCCGGCATACTCGAGCGTCTGCTCGACCATCTCGTTCAGCCGCCGGCTCTGTTGGTGGATCAACTCGCCGTACTGCTTAACCCGCTCGGCGCCCGCGACGAGTCCATCCGCCTGGTTCCGCGCAAGCATCGCGATGGCCGATACCGGCGTGCGCAATTCATGCGAAACGCCCGCCACAAACCGCATCTTTTGATCGGCCAGCCGCTGCATGCGCCGCGCCGCGATGACCAGGATGACGATCGACGCCATCAGCAGCGACTCCACCCCCAGGCTCAGCAGCAAATCCCGCTGCCGTGTCCGCTCGAAGGCGGCCGTCAATGGTACGCCCTCATGCGCGACCTCCAGTTCCCAAATGCCCGGACCGAACAGATCCGCCAGACCCGTCAAACCCGGTGTGGCGACGGTCCCCATACGCTGCACCAACACCGCTCGTCCCTGCGCGGGAGCTGCCGCTAAGGGCGCTTTCGGAAATGTCAGCGAGTTGTCGATCGAAAAGAACGGCTTCCGCAGATCGGCGCGCATTGGGGAACCATAAAGAGCGCCGCGCGGCCGGCTGCGCGAAACCACCGCGAATTCGTACTCATTCGCCGCCGTCCCGCCGAAGCTCTGGCGAATCAGTTGTGGGAAGAGCGCGTTGCGCAGGTAGGCTACGTCAATGCGCGCGACGAAACAACGGTCCGCCCGCCATCGAAATGTCTTCAGGATGCGCCTTCCATTCGCGCCATGACTCTCCACCGTGGCGACGTTGTAAACCGGCACAACCAGCGCGGGCGGTTGTTCGATGGCCAGCCCTGCGCATCGGGGAATCGCGATCCATTCCGGCAGCGGCGCGGGCGCGAAAAGCCCGTCGGACGTGAGGCGTCTCGCTTTCGGCGCGCCGTGCGCCGGAAATTCCAGATAGTACATCTCGCCGATCAGCTTCGGTACCCGCGCGAGCCGCTCGCCCGATTCGAGCGCGGTCCAGGCGTCATTCTGTAGGAATGTCGCCGCTTGTCCGGCGATGCCGTTGAACTCGCTCGCGAAAAGCGAGGCCGCCGAATCGAGACGTTCCCTCTCTCGTTGCGCGTCCGCGGCAGCCACCCGCGTGGACCACCGGTACTGCACCGTCGCCAGCGCGGCCAGCAAGACAACCAACACGCCGCCAGCCATGAGAAGTGTGCGGGAGCCAGACGACCGTCCCATGCACCTGCATTCTAGCCAAACGGTCGTACGCTAACGGCGACCGGCGGATGTGCGCCCATAGCTCAGGCCGCCGCGCCGCGCGCGCCGAGATACTCGCGCACAACCGCGTCGAGAGGCGGCATCGGCTCGACGCCAGCCGCTTCCATCTTCGCGTTTGACAGCGCCGAGTATCTCGGCCGTCGCGCCGCCGTGCGATACTCGCGCTCGTTGGTCGGCTTCAACTCGGGATGCAATCCCGCCGCGCGGAAGATGATCCGCGCGTATTCGAACCACGAGATCGCCGCGCCGCCGCCCACGTGAAACAGGCCGCGGGCGCCGCGCTCCCATAGATCGATCGTCCGCGCGGCCAGCAGCGGAGCGAACGTCGGTGAAGCGACATGGTCCTCCACCACGCGCACCGTCTGGCCGTTGCGCGCCAGTCGCAGCATCAGCTCGATGAAGTTGCCGCGCGCCGTCTTCACGCCGGCGGGGCCGAACACGCCGGAAGTGCGGACGACCAGCGGGTCGTCCAGATACGCTTGCGCGAACAGCTCGCCGGCGAGTTTCGATACCGCGTAAGCGCCCAGCGGGTGCGGGGCGTCGCTCTCCGTGTAGGGCCGGCCCGCCATGCCGTCGAAAACGTAATCGGTCGAGAAGTGAATCAACGACGCGTCGATCTGGCGGCACGCCATCGCCAGGTTGCGCACCGCAAGCGCGTTCGCTTGGAAGGCGGCGAGCGGCTCGGTCTCCGCCACATCCACCTGGTTGTAAGCGGCCGCGTTAAACACCGCCGCCGGATCCTCGCGCGCCAGCACCTGTTCGACGTCGGCCCCGGCCGTGATGTCCACCGCGGCGCGATCGAAGCCGCGGACCGAATAGCCTCGCGCGGCTAACTCCCGCACCAACTCGACGCCAAGCTGCCCCCGCGCGCCAAAAACTACCGCCTTCTTCTCACGATGCTGCATCTATGGGAAGAATAGCATCGTCTTCCGCTCTCGCCCGGGAAGGCGTTTGGTCGCGCTGCTCAGCCAGCAAACTGCGGTGCAGACGCATCAGCTCCGATAGCCCGGAGAGCACCTGATCCACCCGCAAGCCCGCCACGCGCCGGCCCGCGACTTTGCGCGTGTAAGTGGTCTCCGCCAGCACCAACGCGTCGCCGATCTCCACTTTCACCGGCGTTCCCGGCGCAATCGGCCCGCTTACCTCCACCTGCATGCCGCGGCCGCTGACATCCACCAGCTTCGCCTCGAGCGTCTTCTTGTTGCCACCAAGAATGGTGATCCGGACCGGCTGGTCCGAGTTAAATCGGGGTTCGTTACGGCGTTCCACGCAAAGCTTATCGGCCTGCGTGCCTCTTCCATGAACCGGCTGACGTGAGCGGGCCGCCGCCCCCGGAACGCGCTACAGGAACGCGAACACAGCCCATACCGCCAGCCCGAGCGCCGGAGGCAGCAGCAGCTCCAACCAATGGTGGCCAAGGAACTGCAACGCCCGCCGCAGCGAAGGCGCCGGAACAACCCTTTTCTTCACCGGGACGGCTCTCCCAAGCGGCGCGCGAACCCCGGCAGGAAGGCCCCGGATGGCTCGCGCGATCTCCTGCCGGCCCCGCCGGTCCGCGATCAGAATGGTCGCCGAGTTGATCCCGTTGGTGCTCTGCTCGAGCTTCTTACGCAGTTGGGCCGGAACCTCGTCCACCGAGCGGTACACTCGCGTCCGCCCGCCCACCGAAATGAAAATCGTCGACGTCTTCAACGTTACGCGAGACATTCGCCACCCATCGCCGCATCCGTTCTCATCGCCAACGTTCAGTTCCCCGCCAGCGCACGGGCGTTTCGCGGCGCGCCATGCACGCCGTCGGGAACCCCCGCATGCTCCATTATCACCTGAATAAACCCGAGCGCGGCCTTGGAAAGCGCCTTATCTTTGCGGTAAATCAACCCGAGCTTGCGGATCATCGGCTCCGGCGCCAGCGAAATCGCCGCCAGCTTGCCCGCCTCGATCTCTTCGTGACAATGCGATAGCGCCGAAAACGCATAGCCCAGGCCCGCCATCACGAACCGCTTCATCATCTCGGTCGAATCGAGCTCCATCGAAATCTGCAACTGGCTCTCCACCGGCTCGAACCACGCGTTCAATCGCGTCCGCGTCGTGCCGCTCTTCGGCAGCAGGAGCGGCTTGCCTGTCAACTCCCGGCTGCTGATCGACCGCCGCGCCGCCAGCGGATCCTTGCCCGGAACCAACAACTTGATCTCATCGGTATGAAACGGCGCCACCTCGAGCCGCTTCTCCCGCACCGGCAACTGCGTGATCCCGAAGTCGGCCAGATTGTCGGCCACCGCCTCCACGACCCGCGCGCCGTACGAGCGGTCCACCAGAATCTGCACGTTCGGAAACTGCTTCTTGTACTCGCTGAACACGCCCGGCAGCACGTAGATGCACGTCGCCTCGTTGGCCGCGATCATCACCTCGCCGCGCGGCACCCGGTCGAGTTCGTTGATCGCGTCTTGCGCGCCGCGCCGTAGCGCGAGGATCTGCTCCGCGTACGACGCGAAAATCTTCCCCGCCGGCGTCAACGCGATCCGCGTCCCCAGCCGTTCGAATAACGACGTGTTCAGCTCCTGTTCGAGCTGCCGCACCTGCGCGCTGATGGCTGGCTGCGTGCGATAACACGTCTGCGCAGCCTTCGAAAAGCTTTTCAGCCGTACAATCTCGAGGAACGTGTGGAGCTGATCGAGGTCCATGGCCGCAAATGCCCCTGCTATTCTACACTAGCAGTGTCGCTGTAGCCTCCGTACGCGACCCCGTGTTACCTGTTAAGAAGAGTGTCCGATACCCCTCTGTTCGAAACCTGTCTTCCCGGCATCCCGCTGCTCGCCCGCGGCAAGGTTCGCGACGTGTACCCGGCCGGTGACCGCCTTGTCATCGTTGCCACCGATCGCCTCTCCGCCTTCGATTGCATCCTCCCCACGCCCATCCCCGGCAAGGGCCGCATCCTCACCTCGACCACACTCTTCTGGCTCGATCTGCTCAAGGACCTCGTGCCGAACCATTTCGTCTCCGCTCGCGTGGCCGACTATCCCCCCGAGTTCCACCCCTTCGCCGCGCAGCTTGAAGGCCGATCGATGTTGGTGCGCCGTCTCCGCATGATCGAGGTCGAGTGCGTCGCGCGCGGCTATCTCGCCGGCTCGGGCTGGAAGGACTATCGCCGCACCGGCGCCATCTGCGGCGTCCCGCTGCCCGCGGGGCTGCTCGAGAGCGCCCGCCTTCCGGAGCCGATCTTCACCCCGGCCACCAAGGCCCAGAGCGGCCACGATGAAAATATCTCCGCCGCCCAAGTCGAGCAGTCGCTCGGCGCCGGTCTCGCCGCGCAGGTGCGCACGCTCACTCTCGCTCTCTATCGGCGCGCCGCCGCCTATGCGCTTGACCGCGGCATCTTGATCGCCGACACGAAATTCGAATTCGGCTTTCTCGACGGCACGCTCTATCTCGGCGACGAGGTGCTCACGCCCGACTCGTCGCGTTTCTGGCCGCGCGAATCCTATCGTCCCGGCGGCCCGCAGCCTTCTTACGACAAACAGTTCGTCCGCGATTGGCTCGAAGCGAGCGGCTGGAACAAGCGGCCTCCCGCGCCCGCGCTGCCTCCCGAAATCGCCGCGGGCGCCGCCGAAAAGTACCGGCAGGCGCTCCTCTCTCTCACCGGAGTTGGCGCGTGAACACGATCGACATCCTCCTGACGCTCATCGTCGGCCTCTCGATCGTTGGGGGTTTCATGAGCGGACTATCCCGCCTCATCGTCGGCTTCGCCGCCACCGTCGTGGGCATCTTTCTCGGCTTCTGGTTTTACGGCATCGTTGCCGATCCGCTCTTGCCCTACGTCAGCCGCCCGGAGATCGCCAACGCGATCGGCTTCCTCGTCATCCTGGGCGCGTCGATCCTCGCCGGCTCCCTTGTCGGCCGTCTGCTCGCGACCATGTTCAAATGGGTCGGCCTCTCCTGGGTGGACCGTCTCCTCGGCGCCTGCGCGGGCTTCGTGCGCGGCATCGTCGTCGCCGTGGCTCTGATGACCATCGTGCTCGCCTGCGTCCCCAGCCCGCCGCCGCAAGTGCTCGTCGATTCCCGCACGATGCCCTACGTGATCCGCGCCGCCGCGCTGCTTGCCGAACTGACGCCGCACGAGCTGAAGGACGCCGTCATCGGAACCCAGTCGAAGATCCGCGACATCTGGGAATCGTCCAAGCCGCACCGGGCGCCGGGCCGGGAAGGGAAGGCCTGATGCCCCTGATCGTCTTCGATCTGGACGGCACGCTCATCGATTCGAAGAAGGATCTCGCCAACGCGGTAAACGCCATGCTCGTCCATCGCGGCCGCGCGCCTCTCGCCGACGAGATCGTTTACGGCTACGTCGGAAACGGCGCGCCGCTGCTCATTCGCCGCGCTCTCGGCCCCGAGGCAAGCGAGGCGGACGTGACCGGAGCTCTCGAGTATTTCCTCGCCTACTATCGCGAGCATATGCTGGACCACACCACGCTCTACCCCGGCGTGCCCGAGGCGCTCGACGCGCTGCGCGAGATCGGCGCGCGGCTCGCCGTGCTCACCAACAAGCCGGTCCGCTTCAGCGAGGCGATCCTTCGTGGCCTCGCGATCGACGCCCGCTTCTTCCGTGTTTACGGCGGCAACAGCTTCGAGCACAAGAAGCCGCACCCGATCGGCATCGAAACCCTGCTCGCCGAATCCGGCGAGTCCAAGGCCTCGGCCTGGATGGTCGGGGACAGCGCCGTCGACGTTCGCACGGCTCGCAACGCGGGCATCGCCGCCGCCGGCGTCACTTACGGCTTCCAGCCCGAAACGCTCGCCGCCGATCCGCCGGACGTGCTCGTGGGCGACCTGCGCGAGCTGCCGCCCGCGATCTTCTCGCCCTCATAGCGCACGCTCTCGAGCAGCAGTCCCGAGGCCGGCGCCGTCCATGCGGCCACGTCGAGATCCTTCCTCGTGCGGCCCTCGAGAAGCTCGGCGAATTCCACCGCCGCGATCTCCCCCTTGCCCAGCTTCACTAGCGCTCCCACCAACCGCCGCACCATGCGCCAGATGAAATGCGACGCCTCGATCCGGAACACCATCAGCGCGTCTTCGATCTCGACGCTCGCCCGCTCCACCACCACGATCGTCGACTCCTCCGGCCGCGCCGAATCGGCCGCCCGGAAATTCACGAAGTTGTGGCGGCCTTCAAGCGTCCGCGCCGCGCGAGCCATTGCCGCCGCGTCGAGCGAGTCCTTCACCCACCACACCGTTCGCTTGGCGAACGCCGTCTTCCGCGTCGAGATCTGGTAGCGATACGTCCGCGACAGCGCATCGTGCCGCGCATGAAAATCCGGCGCGGCGCGCTCGGCCCGCAGCACGGCGATGTCGGCGGGCAGCGCCTCGTTCAAGGCCCGCGTCAGCTCGGCCGCCCCGGGCCCGTGCCGAAGCCGCGCCCGCAGGCTCGCCACCTGAGCCAGCGCGTGTACGCCCGCATCCGTCCGCCCCGCGCCCTGCACGTCCACCTCGGTCTCGAAGTACTCCGCCGCCGCCCGCTTCAGCTCGCCCTGCACCGTGCGCGCGTTGGTCTGTTCCTGCCAGCCGCTGTAGCGCCCGCCGTCGTACTCGATCGTCAGCTTCCAGTTGTGTACCGCCGTTACTTTCCCCATGGCCGCCCTCCTCATTCCACCACGCCCGCCCCGGTGCTACTCTCGACCGGTAGAGGCTCGGTTATGCTTCTCCGGATAAAACATTTTTGGATCGCGTTGTTTTTTTCCGCTCTCTGCGCCGCTCAGGACACCGCGCGCATGGACCGGGTGGTCGAGTCCTTCGTGGCCTCGCACAAGTTCATGGGCTCCGTGCTCGTCGCCCGCGGAGACCGCGTTCTGTTCGACAAGGGCTACGGCTCGGCCGATCTTGAATGGAACGTCCCCAACACGCCCGCGACGAAGTTCCGCCTCGGGTCGCTCACCAAGCAATTCACGGCGGCGTCGATCCTGCTGCTCGAGGAACGCGGTAAGCTGAGCACCGTCGACCCGGTCTCGAAGTACATGCCCGATGCGCCCGCCGCCTGGAGCGGCATCACTATCTTCGACTTACTCACCCACACTTCCGGCATCCCTAACTTCACCAGCTTCCCCTCCTACGCGAAGCTCGAACCCTTCCCCATGAATCCGTCCCAGCTCGTCGCGCTGTTCCGCGACAAGCCGCTCGACTTCCCGCCAGGCGAGAAGATGAGTTACTCGAACTCGGGTTACATCCTGCTTGGCTACCTCATCGAAAAAATCACCGGCCACACCTACCAGGAGTTTGTTCAGCGGAACATCCTCACCCCGCTCGGTCTGACGAACACCGGCTTCGATTCGAACGCCGCCATCATTTCGAGCCGCGCCCAGGGCTACGTCTCGACGCCCAAAGGCTTTGAGCACTCGGGCTACGTCGACATGTCCATCCCGTACTCGGCTGGCGCGCTCTACTCGACCACCGGCGACCTGCTGCGCTGGGAGCTGGGCCTGTTCGGCGGCAAGCTCCTGAAGCCCGCATCGCTTGCGAAGATGACCACGCCCTTCAAGAGCAATTACGCCTTCGGTCTCTTCGTCGACACCGCGGATGGCAAGCGGCGCATCTCCCACGGCGGCGGCATCGAGGGCTTCAATACCTATCTCGCCTACTATCCCGGCGACCAACTCACCGTCGCCGCGCTCGCGAACGTGAACGGAGAGGCGCCGCAGGAGATCGGAGCGAAGCTCGCCGCGCTCGCGCGAGGCGAAAACGTCGTCCTCTCCTCCGAGCGCCGCGAGATCGAGCTTCCCCGCTCCGTCCTCGACGCCTATCCCGGAACCTACCAGCTCGCGCCCAGCGTCCAGGTCTTCATCCGCCGCGACGGCGATGCCCTCACCGCGCAGGTCTCGGGCCAGGGCCGCTTGCCGCTATTCGCCGAATCCGAAACCCGGTTCTTCTTTAAGGCCGTCGACGCACAAATCGACTTCGCGAAGGATCCGGCTGGCGCCGTGACCTCGCTCACGCTCCACCAGAACGGCCATGATCTGCCCGCGCCGCGCATTAGCTCGACCGTCGCCGAGCGCACCGAAATCACTCTTCCGCCCGCCATGCTCGCCGGCTATCCCGGCGTCTACACGCTCTCGCCCGGCGTCACAATCGCCGTGACGCTCGATGGCGGCCAGTTGTATGGCCAGGTCACCGGCCAGGAGCGCTTCCCGATCTTCGCCGAAGCCACGGACAAATTCTTTTTTCGCGTCGTCGACGCGCAGGTCGTCTTCGAGCGCGGAACCAACGGCGCGGTTACCGGCCTCGTCCTCCACCAGGGCGGTCAGGCGCTGTACGCCCCGCGCCAGTAACGATCAACCGCGGCTGAACTCGCGCAGGGCATCGAGACGCGCCCGCGCCGCGCCCGAATCGATCGCCGCCGAGGCCAGCTCCATCCCTTCGGCCGGCGTCCCTACCCGCCCCGCCGCCAGCAGCGCCGCCGCTGCGTTCACCAGCACGATGTCGCGCGCCGCGCCGCGCTCGCCATCGAGCACCGCTTCGGCGATGGCCCGATTGCGCTCCGGCGCCCCGCCTTCTAGCTCGGCCAGCGCCGCGCGCCGCACGCCGAAGTCCCCGGGCATCCACACGCGCTCCGTCACCGTGCCCCGCGCGACCTCGAACACCGTCGTCGAGCCCGTCGTCGTAATTTCGTCCATCCCGTCCGAGCCATGCACGACATAGGCAAGCTCGGTTCCAAGCCCGGCCAGCGCGCCCGCCATCAGCCGCGCCGCCCGCTCGCCCGGCGCGCCGACCAACTGGCGCGCCGCGCCCGCCGGGTTCGTCAGCGGGCCCAGCAGGTTGAACACCGTGCGCAGCTTCAACTCCGCGCGCGCCCCTTGCGCGTGCCGCATCGCCGGATTCAGCGCCGGCGCGAACAGGAACCCGATGCCCGTCTCTCGAATCGAAGCGGCCGTTCGCGCCGGATCCTGCTCGATTCGCACGCCCAGGGCTTCGAGGAGATCCGCGCTGCCGCACTGGCTTGCCAGCGACCGGTTCCCGTGCTTGGCAACGCGCACGCCCGCGCCGGCCGCCACCAGCGCCGCCACCGTCGAGATGTTAAACGTGCGAGGCCCGTCGCCGCCCGTGCCGCAAGTGTCGATGAGCGGCCCTCCCGCGCCATCCGCCTCGACCCTCGTCACGCGCTCTCGCATCGCGCGCGCGAACCCGGTCAGCTCCGCTTCCGTCTCGCCCTTCATCCGCAGCGCCACCAGAAACGCGGCGATGCGCACCGTCGTTTGTTCGCCGTCCAGGATCGCGAGCATCGCTTCGCGCGCTTCGCCGGAATCGAGATCGCCGCGCGCCACGACGCGGTGCAGATGCTCCAGGAACGCCATGCTCAACGCGGCTCCGCGCCCGCGCCCAGATGCAGCCCCGCGGTGAGCTGGCGGATCTGCCGCCGCGCCGAGTTGAGCTCGAGCAGGATGCGGCCATCCTCCTGGGTCTCGCCTCGGCCCGTGTAGGCATCGTCGCCCTGCGTGGCCTCCACGTTGTCCACGCCCAACCGCGCCGCGCCGCCGGCGAACGTCAGGGCATAGGTCCCCGTCATCTCGTCAAACTCGGCATCCGGCGCGAGCGTCACCGCCTCCGCCGTGAACGTGCCCTTCGCCGCCGCCGAATCCACCAGCGCCTCGCCAGCGCCCGCCGCCGTGAGCGTGCCGTCAAACCCCAACGTGCCTTCGCGCCACTTCATCCCCGTCACGTGCCCGATCAAATGAAACCGCGGCGCGCCGCTCAAGCTCACTGTCAGTTTCCCCGTTCCCTCCGCCTCCTCGCGCCGCCACTCGATCGCGTTCAACTCGAGCCGCGGCCCGTCCCAGGCGAGGCGTGCGCGCGCCGATCCGAGCGTCTCGCCGCCAGCGGTCAGCTCGCCCGCCTCGATCGTGCCCTCGACCTTGAGATCCTTCATCCACGCGGGCGTGGCCGGTCTTCGCAGCCTCAGCCGCGCCAGCAGTCCCTCTCCTCCGCCCTCGAGCGGCCGCACCGCGCGTTCGAGATCGAGCAGATCCAACTCCGCCGACGCCAGTTTCACGCGCACCACGCCCGCCGCGTCCGCGTCGAAGCGCATCTCGCCTTCGAAACGATTTTTTCCCACGCGCCCGCGCATCCGCGTCACCTGCACGCGTCCTTCCTCGATTGTCACCGCCGCCGCGGCGATGCGAACCGGCGCGGAGAATTCCGGCGCGGCGATCTCGGTTCCTTCCAACTCGTATTTTCCCTTCCACGTCCCGGCGCCGCCATCCACCGCGGCGTACTCGGTCTCGCCACTCCACGTTCCGCCGTGGCAGACATCGAGGGGCGGCATCGGCGCCGCGCCCAGTGTCCGGCTCGCCTCGCGCAATTCCGCGATGCCCATCCGATCCGTTTTCACGGTCACCACGAGACTCCGCGCGGCCAGCGAATAGCGCAGCCCGGCCAGCGCCGTCCGCCCGTCGGCGAGCGTCACTTCCGCCGGTCCGAACACCGCCTCGCCGCCCGCGATGGCGAGTTCGCCGCGCGCAATCGCCGCTCCCGCCACCGACGCCTCGGTGAGCACGGCGTTAGCCGTCCATCCCTCGCCGCTCGCGTAATTCACCGTTCCGTTCCACACACCCGCAATCGCCGTTCCCTCCGGAATCGGCGCGCCGAAGTGCCGCGCCGCGGCCGCCATCGGCCCTGCCGGCGCATCGCGCAGCTCCGCCGTCAACGACCATCGCGGCTCGCGGAGGAAGCCCGTCAGCGACAGCCGCAGCCGCACCGGCGGCGTCTGACCCTCGGCCGGCTCGGTCTCAAGATCGAGCGTCTGACCGGGCAGGTTGAACTCTCCGCGCAGACGCAGCGGCCATCCCTCTCCCTCGGCCGGCATCAGGTCCCAGCGATGCATGTCCGCCAGGTTGAGGCGGCCGGTAATGGCGAGGCCCGCGAGCGACCCGTCGAGGTGCAGCGACGCGTCGATCAGTCCATGAATCCCGAGCTCGTGCCCGGCGACCAGCGTCAGCAAGTCCGACACGTTGCTCCGCTCGAGCTGCACGCCCATGCTCAACCGGTTTCGTCCGCCCTCGCCCGGCTGGAAAAGTCCCCGCGCGCTGATTTCGCCGAAGCCCTGCGCCGGCCGGTCCGTGCGTGCGGGCGAGCCGGAGAGCCGCACGCCGATCGCCCCGTTCGAGGCTGGATAGATGTCCATATCGACGTCGTTCAAATAAAAAATCGACTTCGTGTCGCCGTACTTGAAGTTGAGCCGCGCCGAGCGGATTTCAATCGCCGGCACGTCGGCCGAGGCCGGGGCGCCGCCAAGAAACTCCTGCACGTTCCAAGGCCCCTCGGCCGTTTTTACCAGGTTCACCGTCGCGTCGTTCAGCCGCAGCGTCGAAAAGGACAGCCGCCCCGTCCACAGCGAAGTGAGGCGCACGGTCGCCTCGAGCGAGCCGACGTAGGCGAACGGCTCGACGCCGGCGCCGGGCGTGTCCTCGATCAACACGTCTTTCACTTCGAAGCCGGGCCCGCGCAACAGGCTGTAGTGCGCGCCGCCGACCTTCACGTGCCGATGCAGGCTGCGTTCGAGCGCGAGCCGGATGCGCTCGCGGTATGGTCCCGCGTCCACCAGAGGCGCCAGCAGTCCCGCCGCGCCGACCAAAGCGGCGGCCGGCAGCGCCACGCGCGCCGCCAGGCGCCTTGCCGTCATCGCGCCAGCGCCTCGATCGCCGCCAGATCCGCCGGCTCGTCGGCGTCCGTCACGACGCCCGCATCGTCCACCGGGACGAGCGAGGCCGGCGTTCTGTACCGCTCGATGACGTCGCGCGCCCGTCCGCTCGCCGCTTCGTCGAGCAGCGCGGCAACGACGCGCGGCCCCACGCACACCGGATGCCCGCGCCGCCCCTCGAACACCGGAACCGCTACTTCCACGCCGCGCGCGATGAACTCTTCGACGACGCGCCGCGCGGTTGCGGCGCGAATCGCCGGACAGTCCACCAGCGTGAACACCGCGCCCGCTTCGCCGCACGCCGCCGCCGCAAGGCCGCATTGCAGCGAACTCAACATGCCGCGCGCCGGGTCCGGATTGATCGCCACACGCACACTCGCCGCGGCGCCGATCGATTCGAGAATCTCGTCGCGGTGATAGCCGAGCACGACCACCACCGGATCGCACAGAGGCGTCAGCAGCGCGATCGCCCGCTCGAGATAGGTCGCGCCGCCCAACTCGACCAGCGCCTTCGGCCGTCCCATCCGCGCCGACGCTCCGGCCGCGAGAATGACTCCCGCCGGCTTCACTGGTCGATCGGCGCCGGCTTCCGGCCCTCGCCGAAGATGGTCTTCGCCGCGCTCCGCCACGCGCCCTCCGGCATGCGCCGCACCGCGATCATCTCCGCCACCACCGACACCGCGATCTCCTCCGGCGTGATGGCGCCGATATCGAAGCCCATCGGCGCGAAGATGCGCTCGAACGCCGCTTCCGGGATTCCCTCCTCGCGGAGCTCCCGCACCACGCCGATCACCTTGCGCTTGCTGCCGATCATGGCGATGTAGCGCGCCGGCGTTTGCACCGCCCAGCGCAGCACCCGCATGTCGTCGCGATGGCCGCGCGTCACGATGACGACGAAGCTCGTGTCCCGCGGCTCGAGCTTGCCGAATGCCTCCTCGTACTCCGCCGCGTGGATGGCCTCGGCCTCGGGAAACCGCTCGCGATTGGCGAACGCCTCGCGATTGTCGACGATGATCGTCGCGAAGCCCGCCAGGTTCGCCGCCTTCGACAGGCTCTTCGAAATATGCCCTGCGCCGAAGATGTACGCTCTCGGCAACGGAACCACCGGCTCGACAAACACCGTGAGCTGCCCTCCGCAGATGAGCCCCGTATCGTAGGCCGCCTGCTCGCCCAGCGTGAACTTGAGCTGCCGCGGCCGCTCTGTTCGCATCACCTCGCGCGCCGCGTTCCACACGTCGGCTTCGACGCAGCCGCCGCCGATCGTCCCGGCGATCGAGCCGTCCTCGCGCACCAGCATCTTCGCCGATTCGTAGCTCGGAATCGACCCGTTCACTTCCACGATGGTCGCCAGCGCGCACTTCTGCCCCGACTGCCGCAGGCGGATCAACTCTTCGAAAACGTCCATCGAATCCGACCTTCAGTTTAGCGCGTGACGCGTGCTACGTTCGGGGTGAATGAACCCCATCCGCCTCGCGCCCGGCGTCGCGCTGCTGTTCGACCTCGACGGCGTCATCCTCGACTCGATGCCCATGCACACTCGCGCCTGGGAAGTTTACATGGAGAGCCACGGCGTCAATGTCGAAGGCCTCGCCCAACGCATGCACGGCGCGCGCAACGACCAGATCGTCGAGCGGTTCTTCGGCCGCCGCATGAGCGAGGACGAGATCCGCGAGCACGGCGCCGCGAAGGAGCGGCTGTTCCGAACCATGATGGCGCCGTGCATCGAGGAGCACCTGCTCCCCGGTCTCCGCGAGTTCCTTACCGCGCTCGAAGGAGCGCCGCTCGCCATCGGGTCGAACGCCGAGCCGGGTAACATCGCCTTCATCCTGGACGGCGCCGGCATCCGCCGCTTCTTCCGCGTTGTCGTCGATGGCCACCAGGTCGCGCACGGCAAGCCCCATCCCGACGTCTACCTACGGGCCGCGAGCCTGCTTGGCGTCGACGCCCGCGACTGCGTCGTATTCGAGGACTCCGCGCCAGGCGTCGAGGCCGGACTGCGCGCGGGCGCTCGCGTCGCCGGCGTCGCCACGCACGCCGCTTCGCTCGAAGGCGTGTCGCTTACGATCCAAAATTTCTTCGACCCGCGCCTTGCGCCGTTTCTCGCCTCGCTCGCACCCGCGTCTCGAAACCCCACATGCCAGAATGAAAGGACATGACGGGCAACGACCTCCGCCAGCACTTTCTTGACTTCTTCGCCGCCCTCGGCCACCGCGTCGTGCGCAGCTCTTCGCTCGTTCCGGCCAACGACCCCACGCTGCTGTTCACCAACGCCGGGATGAACCAGTTCAAGGACGTGTTCACCGGCGCCGAACGGCGTCCGTACTCGCGCGCCGCCAGCAGCCAGAAGTGCGTCCGCGCGGGCGGCAAGCACAACGACCTCGACAACGTCGGCTACACGCGCCGCCATCATACGTTCTTCGAGATGCTTGGCAACTTCTCCTTCGGCGATTATTTCAAGGCCGACGCTATCGCCTTCGCCTGGGAACTCATCACCCGGGACTTCGGTCTCCCGAAGGACAAACTCTACGTCACCGTCTTTCGCGAAGACGACGACGCCGCGCGACTGTGGACCGAGGTCGCCGGCGTTCCTCCCTCGCGCATCTTCCGGCTCGGCGAGAAGGACAACTTCTGGCAGATGGGCGAGACCGGCCCGTGCGGACCGTGCTCGGAGATCCACTTTGACCTCGGCCCCGAAGCCGCCGAGCCCGGCCGCGAACACGAAGAATTTCCCGACGACGGCGGCGGGCGCTTCGTCGAGATCTGGAACCTCGTCTTCATGCAGTTCGAGCGCTCGGCCGGCGGCGGAATGACGCCGCTGCCGCGCCCCTCGATCGATACCGGCATGGGCCTCGAGCGCATCGCCGCCGTGATGCAAGGCAAGATCTCGAACTACGACACGGACCTGATCCGGCCGATCGTCGAGCGCGCCGGCCAGCTCTTCGGCCCCGCCGCGCCGGAGGTCGCGCTGCGCATCAACGCCGACCACGCGCGCGCCGCCGCGTTCCTCATCCACGACGGCGTGCTTCCGTCGAACGAAGGGCGCGGCTACGTGCTTCGCAAGATCATCCGCCGCGCCATTCGCAACGCCCGTCCCGGCGGACGAACCGAGCCATATCTCGCCGATCTCACCGGGCTCGTCGCGCGGCTCATGGAGCCCGGCTATCCCGAGATGATCGAGAGCATCCCGCGCGTGGCCCGCGTCGCCACCGAAGAGGAACATCGCTACGCCTCGACGTTCCAGGTGGCCGAGAAAGTGTTCTTCGACGAGGCGCGTTCGGCCGCGGGAGGTGTGTTGCCCGGCGCGGCCGCGTTCAAGCTCTACGATACCTATGGCCTCGCTCTCGACGAGCAACGCGAGATGGCCCGCGAACATGGCCTCGCGATCGACGAGGATGGCTTCCACGCGGAGATGGAGAAGCAGCGCACGCGCGCACGCGCCTCGTGGCGGGGCGCGGACAAGGCCGCTGTGCCGGAAGTCTATCGCGCGCTTCCGTCCACCGAATTCATCGGCCGCGAAACGCTCGAAGCGGCGGTCCGCCTCGAGCGCGTCATCGAGCACGACGGCCGCATCGAGCTGCTGCTTGACCGCACGCCGTTCTACGCCGAGTCCGGCGGCCAGGTCGGCGACACGGGCGTGCTGGTGTTTGCCTCGACCGGCGAGCCCGCCGCCGAGGTCGAAGACACGTACAAGCCCATTCCGAACGCGATCCTCCACAAGGTTCGCCCGCTTGCGCCGCTGCGCGCCGGCGACTCGCTCATCGCCCGCGTCGACGGGGCGCGGCGCGCTTCCATCATGCGCAATCACACGGCGACCCATCTGCTCCACGCCGCGCTGCGCCAGGTGCTCGGCCAGCACGTTAAGCAGGCCGGCAGCGTCGTCGCGCCAAACCGTTTGCGCTTCGACTTCACTCACTACGCGCCCGTGCATGCCTTGGAACTGGCCGGCATCGAGCGGATCGTCAACGAAGAAATCCTGCGCAACACCGGCGTCGAGACCGGCATCATGGATCTCGACAAGGCCCTTGAAACCGGCGCCATGGCGTTGTTCGGCGAGAAATATGGCGACCAGGTGCGCGTCGTTTCCGTTCCCGGCTTCAGCCGCGAACTCTGCGGAGGCACGCACGTGTCGCGCACCGGCGACATCGGCGTTTGCAAGGTCGTCAGCGAAGGCGGCATCTCGGCCGGCGTCCGCCGCATTGAAGCCATCACCGGCCTGGGCGCTCTCGAACGTTTTCAGGAGACGTTCGAGTCGCTGCATCGCGTGTCGACGATCGCCGGCGCGAGCGGCCATCACGACCCCGCGCCGCAGGTGGAGAAACTGGTCGAGGAAAACAAGGCGCTTGAAAAGCAGATCGAGCATCTCAAGGCCCGGCTTGCGCAGGCCGGCGCGAGCGAGCTCGAACACTCCGCGCGAACGCTCAAGGGCGTGAAGGTCCTCGCCGCGCTGGCCCCCGGCATGGACCGCGCGCAGTTGCGCACGCTCGCCGACTCGCTGCGAAACAAGTGGAAGACCGCGGTGGTGGTGCTCGCTTCGACCGAGGACTCCTCGGTCTCGATCGTCACGGCGGTCACGAAGGACCTGACCGCGCGAGTCCATGCCGGCAAGATCGCCGGCGCCGTCGCGCTGGCGGTAGGAGGCAAAGGCGGCGGCCGGCCCGACATGGCCGAGGCCGGCGGCAAGGACCCGTCCGCGCTCGCTGGCGCGCTCGACGCGGTCTACACTTCCGTCGAGGCTCTTCTCTAATGCGGGAGCCGCTCGACGTAATCGTCGTCGGGGCGGGGCCGACCGGCCTCGCCTGCGGCATCGAGTTGAGCCGCCGCGGGCTCAACGCCATCCTCATCGATAAGGGCTGCGTGGTCAACTCGCTCTACCACTACCCGACGAACATGGTGTTTTTCACCACGCCCGAGCTGCTCGAAATCGGCGGCATCCCGATGACTTCGCTCAACGAGAAGCCCGGCCGCACCGAAGCGCTCAAGTACTATCGCCGCGTCGCCGATCACTACAAGCTCAACATCCATCAATACGAGCGCGTCCTCGCGATCGACGGCGCGGACGGCGCGTTCACAGTGGCCACCGGCTCAGCCCGTTACTCGTGCCGCAAGGTAATCCTCGCGACCGGATATTACGACGTCCCCAATCTACTTAACGTCCCCGGCGAGGACCTCGAGAAGGTCATCCACTACTACAAGGAAGCGCATCCTTACTACAACCACGATGTGCTCGTGGCCGGCGCGAAGAACTCGGCGGCCATCGCCGCGCTCGAACTCCACTGGACCGGCGCGCGCGTGACGCTTGTGCATCGCGGCGCGCGCCTGTCGGACAAAATCAAGTATTGGATTAAGCCGAACATCGAAAACCGAATCAAAAACGGCGAGATCCGCGCTTACTTTCACACGCGGATCCGCGAGATTCTCCCGCGCGAGGTCGTCCTCGATACGCCCGATGGCGAAGTTCGCCTGGCGAATGATTTCGTCTTCGCCATGACCGGCTACCGCCCGGACCTCGAGTTCCTTTCCGCCAACGGCATCGTTCTCGATACGGCGACCCAGCGCCCCCGCACGAATCCGGATACGCTCGAAAGCGACCGTCCCGGCGTTTACCTCGCCGGCGTGATCGTCGCCGGCATGCACACCAACGAAATTTTCATCGAAAACGGCCGCTTTCACGGCGCCGCCATCGCGCAGGCCATCGCGAGCAGCCTTACCTCCGCGGGCGCGCCGGCCATCACATCTTCACCTGGCTGACGCCCAACACCTTACACGTCTCGCCCTCGGCCTCAAAGGCAATCACCCGCACGGAACCCCACTTTGCGGGCGCCTCGAGCCACACCGTCTTTCGCCACGCGCCGTCCTTGCCGATCCGTCCCGCCTGCTTCAACACGCGCGCCACGGCGACGTGCGTGAGGCGCAGCCCGGAGTTCTCGCCGCGCTTCACATCGGTTTCGGCGCGCGCCTCGGCGAGCGCGACCATCACTATCGTGCCCTTCCGCCCCTCGGCCGACACGTCGAACTTCACCCAATCGTCGCGCCGTTCGGCCCCGATGATCTCCACGACACGCACCGCGTGGCGCGCCGCACGCTCGATCTCCAGGCGAGCCCGCGCCACGTCGCTGCCCACGAACGCGGCTTCGCCGTCCACCACCATCTGCGGCGTGTATGCGCCCTGCTTCGACAAGCGCTCCGCATAGTGTTGTTGGCGCACGGTGAAATCCGCCGAGGAGTACGGATCCGTCCAACCGAAGCGGTTCCAGTAGTCGACGTGCTCGCTCAGCACCACCAGTTCGGCACCGTCCGCTTGCCCAATGTCGTCCAGTTTCTTTAATAGAGCGTCCGCGGGCGGACAGCTCGAACAGCCCTCGCTCGTGAATAGTTCAATCAGCACGCCGCCATGGTTCGGCACGGTCTCCGCCGCCGCTGAAAGGCAAAGCGCGGCGCCGAGAATCGTCTGCCATCGGATGCTCATCGTGGCTCTGCTCCTGTTATCTCCCCGCTGAATCTATCTTCGCGCCGTTGCGCCCGCCCGTTACGCACCGATAGCGAATTCTTCGCGGGTGCATCCAAGATTTGAATTGGCGTCCCGGCCCCCGCTCCGGCTAAACTCCGAATAGCGGGATCCGTGCAGGCTCCCGCCGCTTGCCCCCCGTCGCAGCATCCACTCCGGCCCCGCCCGCTCCGGTTCGTTAGGAATCTCCGTTGACTTCTCTACCAATGCTCGAACGCACTGGCGCAGGCGATCCGTGTTTCCGCGCGGGCGGAGCGTCCTGTCGCGAGCACTGTCTCGAAGCCGTGGGCAAGCGCGATCTCCGCCAAAACCGTGCCGCGCGAAAACGTGTGCTCGGAAGATCCTCGCTTCATCCAGATCGGCTGCGGCTCGTCAAACTTCGGCGGCAGCACCCCGCTCCGCATGGCCAGCGTCATTTCCCCGATCGGCGCCGGAGAGCCTGAATGACTATCGCCAACTTCCGCAAAGCCGGCCATCTGCCGACCCTCGCTTCGGCATTTCTCTATTTCGACGTGAGCTTCATGGTGTGGGTCATCCTCGGCCCGCTCGGTCCGTTCCTCGGCGACTCGATGCATCTCACGGCGACCCAGAAGGGCCTGCTCACCGCCATCCCGCTGCTTGGCGGCTCATTCTTCCGGCTGATTCTCGGCGCGATGACCGAGCGCATCGGAGGCCGCAAGACGGGGCTCATCGGGCTGAGCCTCACGCTGCTGCCGCTCGCCGGCGCATGGCTTGTCGCGCATACGTTCAGCCAGTTCCTCCTCGTCGGTCTGCTGCTCGGCATCCCGGGCGCGAGCTTCGCCGCCGCGCTCCCGCTCGCCAGCGCCTGGTATCCGCCCGAGTATCAGGGCCTCGCCATGGGCATCGCCGGGGCGGGCAATTCCGGCACGCTGCTCGCCACGCTGTTCGCTCCGCGCCTGGCGCTGTGGCTCGGCTGGCACGCGGTGTTCGGCATCGCGATGCTTCCGGTCGCCGCCGTATGGGTGTTCTTTCTTCTCGCCGCGCGCGATGCGCCATCGTCGCGCCCGCCGCGCCGTCTCGCCGATTATGCCGCGGTGCTCCGAGTGCACGACGCCTGGTGGTTCTGCTTTCTCTACAGCCTCACCTTCGGAAGCTTCGTCGGCCTCGCGAGCTACCTCTCGATCTTCTTTCACGATCAGTATGGATTGACCAAAGTGCAGGCCGGCGACTTTACGACGGTGGTGGTTCTGTTCGGAAGTTTCCTGCGGCCCGTGGGCGGATTTCTCGCCGACAAGCTCGGCGGCTATCGGTTGCTGCTGGTTCTATTGAGCGGCGTTGGCCTGTGTCTCGCCGGCATTGCCACGCTGCCGCCACTCCCCGCCGCGCTCGTCATGCTCATCGTCGTGATGGCGCTGCTCGGCATGGGCAACGGCAGCGTGTTCCAGCTTGTGCCGCAGCGCTTCCCAACCTCCGTCGGAGTCATGACAGGCCTCGTCGGCGCCGCCGGCGGCTTCGGCGGCTTCCTGCTGCCCTCGATTCTCGGTGCGCTCAAGGATCGCGCCGGCACGTTCGCGGCCGGCTTCTCGCTGTTCGCCGTGCTCGTGTTCACGGGCGCTGCGTGTCTGCTGCTTCTGCGCGGTGTCTGGCGCCGCACCTGGTCCGCGGAAGCCGCCGTGCGTGCCGGCCTGCTCACTATCGCCGAACCCGTCCCCGAGCCGGCGCTCGACTGAGCCGTGAGCACCGTCAAGGCCGTTCGCATGGTGTTTCCGATATAATCGGCGGTCGATTCTCTCCGAAGAACCGACCCTATGAGACCAGCGCTCTTATTTCTTTTAGTCGCGGGCGTGGTTTGCGTGAACGCCCTCGCTCAAACCCAGGCCGACACGCCGAATCCCGATAGCCAATATCGCCTGGGACCCGATTCGCTGCCGCAGGACGGCGTTCCGAAAGGCGAGATCCGCGGGCCGTTTATGCTGCCGAGCCAGGCCTATCCCGGCACGCAGCACACGTATTGGATTTACGTCCCGGCGCAATACGACGCATCGAAGCCGGCCAGCCTGATGGTGTTCAACGACGGGCAGGCTTTCATGGCGCCCGAGGGCGACGCGCGGGCGCAAAACGTCATGGACAACCTGATCTACCGGCGCGAGATTCCGGTGATGATCGGAGTGTTCATCAACCCCGGCCGGCGGCCCGATCAGCCCGAGCCGAATCTGAAGGAGTGGGGCGATCGCACCACGAATCGTCCCACCGAGTACAACACGCTCGACGACCGCTACGCGCGCGTGATCTGCGACGAGCTGCTGCCCGTGCTGTACAAGGACTACAACATTTCGAAAGACCCCGAGCGCCACGGCATCGGGGGCGCGAGCTCGGGCGCGATCGTGGCGTTTACCGTGGCATGGCAGCGGCCCGGCCAGTTTCGCAAAGTACTTAGCATTGTAGGGAGCTTTGTCAATCTGCGCGGCGGCGACGCCTACCCCGACCTCGTGGCCAAAAGCGACCGGAAGCCGATCCGGGTCTTCCTCGAAGATGGACGGAACGACCACCGCGGCGAGCGTCCCGGCCACCCTTACGACCAGACGCGCGACTGGTTTTATCAAAACGTCCGGCTCATGCACGCGCTCACCGATAAGGGCTACGACGTGAACTACGTCTGGAGCATCGGCCTGCACGGCCTGAAGCAGGGCGGCGTGATCGTGCCCGCCATGATGCGTTGGCTCTGGCGCGACCAGCCGGTCTCGGTCGATCCGAACGACATGGTCGAGCGGTCCTTCAACGGGCCAGCGGCCAGGAAACCCGCCGGCTCGCAGCCGTAGCGCTGCGCAATTCTATGGTGCGCCTCTCGCCGCCGCAATCGCGCGCGCCATCAGCGACAGGGCGAAGTTTTGGAAACCGAGTCCCGCCGCGGGCTCGCCGTATCTGCCCCTTGCGGCGTCTGTCGCACTCGACGTCAGCAGGCACGCCGCGTCGTATAGCCGCTCGCGAAGGAGCTTCGTGAGCAAAATCTCGTATCGCTTCTCGTAGGAGGCGTCCCGAAACTCCGGAAACACCTTGAAGTGCGGTTCCCTGGCTCCGACAGCGCTGAGCGGCGCGGGCGCCTCCTCGAGATGCATCATATAGCCCAGCCATGGTCGCGACGATGGCTGGAACGCTCCCTCGCGGTACGCCGCCCATAGATCCGTGGCGCTGCCGATCGCCTCCTCCGCGCGGTTGTTGTAGTTGTTGCCGAACGACCCAACGTGGGAGTTGAACTCGATTCCGGCATATAGCCTGCCTTCGGAGACAATCAACAGGTCCCACTTCCTCTCCGGCCGGAACCAGCCCGGAAGTTCGATGCGCTTTTCGCAATACACGTGAGCGTCGCTGAGGCCGCTTTCAAACAGGAGCTGACGCACCAAGTCGACAAATCCGCCCATCTGCGCCCCGCCCGTGACGGCCGCGCGCGCGCCGGCGTCTTTGCGCCCTGAAGATGTGCGTTGTTTCTGGGCCTGCGCTTCCCGCGTAAGCCAGAACTGCTTCACGGCCTCGCGAAGCCGCTCCTCGATGGCCGGTTTCAGGCTCACTGCCCGCGGTTCGCTCGCCGCACTTCGATGGCTGTTTTGCTGAACAACGACGAGGTCTCGTTCGCAACCCGCTTGTGCGTCAGGTCGAAATAGTGCTCGTCTACCTCGAGGCCGACGCTGTTCCGCCCGTTCTTGGCTGCGGCGATCGACGTCGTCCCGGTGCCGAGAAACGGGTCAAGAACCGTGTCCCCGACGAAGCTGAACATCCGGATCAGACGCTCGGCCAGTTCGACCGGATACGGCGCCGGGTGATGGCGCGTCGACGCTCCCGTCACGCCAGACCAGATCTGCTGAAACCACTGCTTATGGTTTTCGCTCGATATCACGCTTAGCACGCGCGTTGGCAGATCCGGCGTACGATAGCCGCCCGGCTTGCGCTCCATCAGGATGAACTCAATATCGTTCTTGATCACCGAATTCGGCTCATAAGGCTTGCCGAGAAATCCCGCCCCACACTCAACTTCATAGGCCGCGTTCGCAATCTTGTGCCAGATGATCGGCGCAAGGTTGTCGAAGCCCAGTTTCCGGCAATGCTCCTGAATCGACGCGTGGAGAGGCGCCACGGTGTGCCGCCCGTGGTTCTTCCGTCGCGATAGGCAGACATCTCCCACTACGCAGATCAGGCGGCCGCCGGGGACCAGCGCCCGCAGGCAATGGGTCCACACCTTGTCGAGCTCAACGAGGAATTCGTCGTAGTCCTCGATGTGGCCCATCTGTCCTTCCGAATCGCGGTACTCCTTCAACGTCCAGTAAGGCGGAGACGTGACGACGAGATGAATGCTTTCGGGCGCGAGATCGCTCATCGCGCGCGCGTCGCCGAGGTTCAGGCGGTGGGTAGTCGGCACCCGGCGAACCGATTCTTCGATCAGGCGAACTAAGTTCTTGTCTTTGGCAATGCGTGGGATGCCGGTCTGCGGGTCATCGAGCGGATACACCTCGGCGGGGACGAACGGAGCGAGGTCCGCTCGCGGGCTCGGACGAAACTCCCGAATCTCTCTGAGATTGAGGGCCGAACTCATTCGACGTGCGCCGCTTCCACAGATCCCTTAGTACCACAACGCGGCTTCGCGCGAGGCCCGCGCCGGGTGGTGGCGGACGCGACATGGCGCCTTGGGCCGCGGAGCCCCAAGCCTCCTCACCTCACGCTCACCTGAACGTCGCACGGCGCGGCGCCGTGTTCCGTGAACCATGCGACGTGCTCCTGAAGGAGGCTAAAGCGCAAGGTCAGATCTTTTCCCGGCGTTGCCGGGATTGTCACCTTGACGGCCAGCTTAACTTCCTGCCCGGGTCCGATCACGCCGGGCAATGGCGTCCGGTCGCCTTCCCCATTCACGCCAGCGCCGATCCAGTGGTAACTCAGCCGCACCGGGAACCGCCCTTCGCTCGCCCACCGCGCCGAACCGGTGTTGCGCACCGTCACGGGTAACTCGATCGTCTCTCCCGCCCGCGCCCGCACTCGCCCCGCGCGGCTCGTAATCTCTTGTCGAAAGTCGGTCAACCGCTCGTTCACATCGCCCGTCGCCGCGCCGTCAGGCCAGCGTAGGATCATCACGTCCATCGTGCCTAACTGGATCTCGCGATACGGCTCGCCGTAGCGGGCGAACACGGTGTTCCGGTCGATCGGCAGGGCCGCGTCGCCGAGCACCACGAAATCCACGGGCGGCGGCTTGTGCAGGTCCTCCAAGGATTCGGCGTACCAGGCGGCATTGCACTCCCAGAGGAACGGATTCAATGCGCTATCGACCGCGTAGACCCGCAGCCTCTCTCGCGAGAGAAGCGTAACCATTCGCGCCTCCCAGTAGCTCGCGAGGCAGTAGCGAAGCCCGTAGCGTGGCGCGATCTCATCGAGCATCGCGCCGAGCGGCGTCCGATATGCCGTGATCTCGCGCCGCGGGATTGGCGTTCGCGTCAGCGCGACGCCGGAGGCAACCGCCACGCCCGCGGCCAGGACCATCGACCCCCACCAACGCGCGGCCGGCGCCAGGCGTCCCGATAGCGTCCAGCCGGCCAGCATCGGCAGTCCGAACAGAGGTAGAAACAACAGTGCGGGCAGGTAGTGCAGCGTCCACACATAGTCGTGAAAAACGGTGAGGCCGGTGTTTCCGCCCACCAATAACGCCGCCAGGCACATAAGGCCTCAGCATGCGGCACTTACGACGACAACAAAGCCGAGGCGCCAGCCTGTTCCCGGGTCGTTTCCGGCGGCTAGATTCCGCACCACCAGCGCCGTCGCCGCGAGGCATGCGGTTAGCCAGACGAGGGCCAGAACGTGGAGTGCCTCGCCGGCGAGCAGAAACTGTGTCGCGCCATGCAGAAAGACACTCGTTGCTTCGACAAACGCCGACTGCGAGATCCGGGCCTGGCGCGATACTTCGGCCGAATGAAACACCAGCCGGCCGGACACCGCACCGAGCGCCGCCGCGATCCAACCGACAGCCGGCATGCGCCAACAGCAGCGCCAGGGCAGCACGCGGAAGAACACGGCCAAGGCGAGCGCGGCAGCGAGTCCTACCAAGAACTCCGGGAAGAACATCAGGTTGCTCAGTCCGGCCGCCGCGCAGAGCGCAGCATACGCCGCATACAGTCCCCAGCCCACATGGCGAGCTTCCATCTCACACCGCAGCGCGGTGAGCGCCAGCCCGAGCGCCCACAGTGAGTTGATCAGGCAACCCACGTGATTTTCCGGCGTATAGAGCAGGAAAAAATTCGGCAGCCCGATATCCAGATGAGCCGACGCGTAAAGTGTGATGGCCGACGCCGCGCCCAATGTCAGCACCGCCTGCACGCTCCGCGCGCCGAGCCCCACCGCTCGGCGCACCAGCAGCAGCGCGCCCACGATCAGCGCCGGCAGTGCAAACCCCGCGAGAACGGTTGCCGCCATCGCCCCGCGCGTCAACAACCAGAGCAGTGCGGTCAAGAACACGTCGGGGAAAAGGAACGTCACGATGGAGAACCTCCACCCCGACAACGGAAATCCATCGCCCAACACGTCGGTCGCCACGTTCACGAAGACCAACGTGTCGCTCGAGTACCAGTCGTGCAGCGCGCCGGGCCTCGCTCCGCCCAGACGCAGGAACAGCACGCCCAGGCTCAGTGCGAATCCAGCCCACGCGAGCGCCTCGGGCGCCGCCGCCCGCAGCCGCGCCCTATCCATCCAGCTTCCGCCACGCGGCCACGAGCACCGCGCCCACCACCTCGAAGCTGTGCGCGCCGAGCTTGTCCGCCGTGTCCGTGGCCGCATGCCAATACGCGTTCGCCGGGCCGTAGTCGAAGTCGATCAAGTCGAGCGCGGGCACGCCCGCTTTGAGAAATGGCGCGTGATCGTCCTCCACCTCGCCGCCTGTCGCAAGGAAATACCGCCCGTAGCCCAATTCTTCGGCCGTGCGCCACACCAGCGTCCGCAAGCCCACGTCCGATAGCATCTCCGCGGTGATGTCCAGATCCTTGTCGCCGATCATGTCCACGTTGATCAGCGCCCGCACGCGCGCGAGCGTGCCATCCGCGCTCCAGCGCGCCGCCAGGTGCCGGCTTCCATAGAGATTGTCGTCTCCCGCCCACTGCGGCCGCACCGCCTCCTCGCCGTCGAACCACACCAGGTAGACGTCGCCCACGCGGTCCTCGCGCTTCAGCGCCCGCGCCATCTCGAGTAGAAAGCCGGTTGACGAGCCGCCGTCGTTCGCTCCCACGAAACCCGGCAGACGCTTGGTGTCGTAATGGCCCGTGAACGCCACCGCGCGCTTCCCGTTGCCCGCCAGCTTCGCGATGATGTTCACCATCGTCACCTGGCCCGCGGGCGTCGCCGCCACGAAGCGGTCCTCGCTCACCCGCCATCCGTCGGCGCGCACTTCGGACTCGATATACGACCGCAGCTTCGCCAGCGCCGCCGAACCCGCCGGCCTCGGCCCGTAGCCAGCCGCGCGCACCGCGTAGGCGAGCGCCCGCTCTCCGCTGAACCCCGCGGCCCGCGCGGCCGGCGCCAGCACGACCAATCCGATCAATCCGGCCAGCGCCGCTCGCAAGTGCATATGTATCCCAGTGTAAAATTCCGCTCGCGGTCGATCCAATCGAGCCACGGCAGCGCGATCGCAAACGGCGCCACCAGCAGCGCCGCCAGCGGAAGCAGCGGGCCGCGGAAGAACTTCAGCCCGTCCCACAGCCGCCGCGCCAGCAGCCGGAAATAGCCGCCCGCCGGCTCGATTCGCATCCGTTCGAACCCGGCTTCGCTGAGCAGGTACTCGAGCCCGTGCCGCGTGTAGCGAAAGTAATCGTATGGGGCCTGATGAACCTCCCATTCAAGCGGCGCCGCGACAAGCAGCCGCCCTCCGGGACGCAGCACCCGCGCCATCTCGGCCAAGGCGCGGCCGGGCTCGCGCAGATGCTCGAGCGTCACCAGGTTCACGCACGCATCGAAGCAGCCCGCGCGGAACGGCAGCCGGCCCAGGTCGGCCACCGCATCCAGGCCCGAGTAGTTCCACGTCCCGTCGCCCACGCCGAGATCGACGCCCACGTATCTCTGCCTCGCGAACCGTGACTTGTACTGCCCTTCGCCCGCGCCCGCGTCGAGCACCAGCGCGCCGGGCGCGAGCGAGGCCGCGAGCGCTTCCACCGCGTCTTCGATCCGCGCCTCGAAATCCATCACCCGGCGCCGCAGCGCGCGCGGCAAGCGCCGCTGCACATCCGGCATCAGCCGGTCCGCGCCGCTCACCTCGGCCGCGCCTCGATCATGATCGTCGAGCCAGCCCGGCACGCCGCCTCGATGGCCGCGAACGGCGTCGAGACGAGCGCCAGCGCGAAGTACAGCGCGTCCTTCGCAAGCCGTCTCCGCTCCGTCTCCGCCACGCCCCTCAGCCGGCGCGCCATCGGATCGAGCCCGGGCGCCAGGCTCGTCGCCAGCCCCGCCGGATTGTCGCGCAGGGAAAAATGCTTTCGCGCCACCACCTCGAACCCGCAGCGGACGAGCAGCGCCTCCAGATCCCGCCGCCGGAAGTCCACCAGGTGCCGCGGCACATCCAGGCCGTTCCAGTTTTCGCCCAGCATCAGGAACTGCCAGCAGTCCGCGTTCGGCACCTGCACCACCAGCCGTCCCTCGGGCGCCAGCAGTTCGCGCGCCCGCCCCAGGTACCCGGTTGGGCAGGGGACATGTTCGAGCACATGGAACATCGTCACCGCCGCGCAACTCCCCGCCGCTATCGGCGCCGTCTCAAGCGTTCCGCACACCACCGGCAGCCCGTTGCTCCGCCACGCGATGCGCGCCGCCTCGAGCGAATTGTCGAGGCCGATCGCCTGCCACCCCTCCTCCCGCAGCAGCCTGGCCAAAAGGCCGCCGCCGCACCCAACGTC